>ERZ507044.31-NODE-31-length-148282-cov-17.3743_pt1 | contig 148282 bp, 158 predicted proteins | sample MGYA00512870_ERZ507044 | MGnify/ENA metagenome assembly ERZ507044
GCCCGTGCAAATGCACGGGCCGGACTTTTTGGGGAGAAGGGAAGGTTCCGCTTCCCCACGCAAACCGCTGACGCTGGGGTTGCGCGGGGGCCCCGGTTCAGTTGAAGGCGGTGTCGAGATCCTTGTCGCCGCCCCTCGTCGGCGCAAAGTCCACTCTGCTCGGGACACCCTTGCGGGCATCCCTCGCTGCGCTCCCTTGCGCCTCCTCTCCGGACGCGACCCGCTGCGCGGGGCTCGCGCCCGGTTCTGGGTCAGTTGGAGGCAGTGTCCAGATCTTTATCACCGCCCCAGATCATGTTGCGGCGCAGCTCGTCGCCCACCAGCTCCATCTGGTGCTTCTTGAGCTGGGCGCGCTTGGAGTTGAAGAAGGTGCGGCCGTTCTTGTTCTCGGCGATCCACTTGCCGGCGAAGGTGCCGTCCTGAATGTCGGAGAGCACGGCGCGCATGCGGGCCTTGGTCTCCTCGTGGGGGATGACACGGGGGCCGGAGACGTACTCACCGAACTCAGCGGTGTCGGAGATGGAGTAGTTCATGGCCGCCACGCCGCCCTTGTTGATCAGGTCGATGATCAGCTTCATCTCGTGGATGCACTCGAAGTAGGCGTTCTCCGGCTCATAGCCGGCCTCCACCAGCACTTCAAAGCCGCAGCGCATCAGATCCACCACGCCGCCGCAAAGCACGGTCTGCTCGCCGAACAGGTCGGTCTCGGTCTCGTCGTGGAAGGTGGTCTCCATCACGCCGGCCCGGGCGCCGCCGATGCCCGCAATGTAGGCTAGGGCGAGCTTATAGGCGTTGCCGGTGGCGTTCTGCTCCACTGCCACGAGGCAGGGCACGCCCTTGCCGTTGACATAGGTGGAGCGGACGGTGTGGCCGGGGCCCTTGGGGGCCGCCATGAACACGTCCACGCCGGCGGGGGGGACGATCTGCTGGTAGCGGATGTTGAAGCCGTGGGCAAAGGCCAGGGCCTTGCCCCCGGTCAGGTAGGGGGCAATGTCATTCTTATAGACCTCTGCCTGCACCTCGTCGTTGATGAGCATCATTACAATGTCGCCCCACTGGGCGGCCTCGGCCACAGTCTTGACCGCCAGGCCGGCCTTCTCCGCCTCGGCCCAGTTCTTGGAGCCGGCCCGCAGGCCGACGCACACATCGCACCCGGAGTCCTTCAGGTTGAGGGCGTGGGCGTGGCCCTGGGAGCCGTAGCCGATGATGGCGATTTTCTTGCCGTTCAGGTAGGAGAGCTCGCAGTCCTTCTCGTAGTACATCTTAGCCATGGTGATACACTCCTTTTTCTTCTTGTTGGTGGGGGAATTTGAACTCATGATAGCATAGTTTTCGGGAAAAGAATGATAACTGTGATACAATCCGCAGAAGCGGAAGGCCGCCGCATGGGGCGGAAATCAGTCAAGCGCCCGCTCCAGCTCGATCTCATCCCCGTCCGCCCGACCGGTGGGAGAGAAGTGGAGGGTCTGGTACAAATGGCAGGCGGCCGCATTTTCCGGGCTGACGGTCAGCCGGACGAGGTTGGAAGCCCCGAAGGGCTTGGAACGGATATAGGCAAGCGCCGCCTCCATAGCCGCCCTCCCGCAGCCCCTGCCCTGGTGCTGGGCGTCAATCATCAGATGCCAGATGAAGTAAGCCTCTTCATCATAGTCATAGATGACCATCAGATATCCGACCACCTGACCAGCGCGGCAGACCGCAAAGGGCGTACACTGGCTGTAGTATACATACGCCTGGGCCAGACTACGGATCGGGTGGGATACGAATTTCTCCTGCTGGGCCTCTAATCTCAGGGAAAAGCACGCAAGAAAATTGGATTCATCCACTTTTTGCAGGGTAATATGGTCCATATTTCCTCCTTCATATCTGGAGGGCTAATAGAGGAACACCCTCCCTCTGGTTGACAGGAACATGGTTTCATACAGCTTCATACATGCTCTCCCCCTTTCTGTGGAAAATGAGACACTTCATATTTATATGAAAACACAGAGGCCTCTGTGGAATTTGCCGGGGCCTATGTTCTGCGCACCGGGAAACGGGAGCTTTACAGGAAGTTCTTGCCCAGATAGAACTCGGTCTGCATGTCCCAAACGCGCCGACGCGTTTGGGAGCCCTCCGGGCGGGAATTCACATCCTCGGGGCAAGTGAATTGCCCCTGCGGCAAGGTTTCGCTGCGCGAAACGCTTGGACGCCGCAGAGCGGCGGCTCGCTGCGCTCGCAGGAACGGACCGGCCGGAGTTACAAGAAGTTCTTGCCCAGATTAAACTCGGTCTGTTCCTTGGTCTCGTCGCCGATGGTATAGGCGCCCCGTTCGAGGGCGACCATGCCGGTGCGCACCAGCTCCAGGATGCCGAAGGCCTCCAGCAGCTTCTGCATGGCGTCGGCCTTGGTCTCGTCGCCGATCAGGGCCAGGGTGAGGGACTTGAGGGATACGTCGATGATCGAGGCCCGGAAGATGTTGGCGATCTGGATGATCTCGTTGCGGATGTCGGGGGTCTCGGCCCGCACCTTGAACATGACCAGCTCCCGGCGGATGGACCGCTCGGGCAGCAGCTCCTGCACGGAGTAGACGGAGAACTGCTTGCGCAGCTGGTTCATGATCTGCTCAATCATGGGCTTGTCGGCCCACACCTCGATGGTGATGCGGGAGACGGCTGGGTCGTCGGTGGTGCCCACCGCCAGGGACTCAATGTTATAGCCCTTCCGGGAGAACAGCCGGGAGACTTGGGACAGGACACCGGCGGCATTTTCCACCAGCACCGAGAGGGTGCGGCGGGTCACATTGGCTTCATTCATATCCACGCCCTCCTTTAATCCAGGATGAAATCGGTGACCGGAGCGCCGGCGGAGACCATGGGGTGGACCATGGCGTCCTTGTCGATGGCGCACTCGATGAGATAGGGCCGGCCCGCGGCCACGGCCCGGCGGAAGGCCGCCTCGAACTCCGGCTGGGTGGCGGCCCGCTCCCCCTGGATGCCGTAGGCCTCCGCCAGCTTGACGAAGTCGGGGCCGCGGTCCAGATCGGTCTGGGAGAACCGCTTTTGGTAGATCAGGTTCTGCCACTGGCGCACCATACCCAGGGTGCGGTTGTTGAAGATGACGGTGATGACGGGGATGTTGTAGTGCTCGGCGGTGCAGAGCTCGTGGCAGTTCATGCGGAAGCAGCCGTCGCCGGTGCAGTGCACCACCACCTTGCCCGGATTGCCCACGGCGGCCCCCATGGCGGCCCCCAGGCCGAAGCCCATGGTGCCGAAGCCGCCGGAGGTGATGAACTGGCCGGGGCGGGAGAAGTGGTAGTACTGGGCGCACCACATCTGATGCTGGCCCACATCGGTGGCCACGATGGCGTCCCCGCCGGTGACGGCCTGGATGGTCTCCAGAATCTCGTGGGGGTGGAGAACATCGTCTTTCTTGAGGGGCACCTCCGGGTGGGAGAACACCCACGCCTTCCACTCCGGGTAGTCGTGCTGGGGGAGCTTCTCGTTGAGCAGCTCCAGCACCCGGCGGGCGTCGCCGATGATGTGGTGGTGGGTGAGCACGTTCTTGTCGATCTCCGCCCGGTCGATGTCGATGTGGACGATTTTGGCGTTGGGTGCGAAGGTGGCGGGGTCGGTGGCCACCCGGTCGGAGAAGCGGCAGCCGACGGCGATGAGCAGATCGCACTGGTCGGAGGCGAGATTGGAGGCGTGGGAGCCGTGCATACCGATCATGCCGGTGAACAGCCGGTGATTGCCGGGGCAGGCGCCGCCGCCCATGATGGTGGAGGCCACCGGAGCGTTGAGCCGCTCGATAAAGGTGCGGAACTGGGGCACAGCTCCCTTGGAGCGGATGACCCCGCCGCCCACCAGCACCAGGGGCTTCCGGGCCCCCTCAATGAGATCCAGCAGGGTCTGAATGTCCCCCGCGTCGGGCTCGGGAGTCTTGAGATCGTGGCTGGCCCGGCGGAGCATGGCCCCCAGCCGGCCGTGGTTGGCGTGCTGGTCGAGGGGGAGGGGCTCGTAATCGGCCTCGGCGGCGGTGACGTTCTTGGCGATGTCCACCAGCACGGGGCCGGGGCGGCCGGAGCGGGCGATGGCGAAGGCCTCCCGCAGCACGTCGGCCAGGGCGCCGGGGTCCTTCACCAGATAGTTGCACTTGGTGATGGGCATGGAGATACCGGTGATGTCCACCTCCTGAAAGGAGTCCTTGCCGATGAGGTTCTCGCTGACGTTGCAGGTGATGAACACCACAGGGGAGGAGTCGTAGTAGGCCGTGGCGATGCCGGTGGTCAGGTTGGTGGCCCCGGGGCCGGAGGTGGCGAAGCACACCCCCACCTTTCCGGTGGCGCGGGCATAGCCGTCGGCGGCGTGGGAGGCGCCCTGCTCGTGGGCGGTGAGGATATGGCGGATTTTGTCCTTGTAGCCGTGGAGCTCAAATTCGTCGTATACGTTCAGGATCGTGCCGCCGGGGTAGCCGAAGACCGTGTCCACCCCCTGCTCCAGAAGGCACTCCATCAAAATCTGGGCGGTTTTCATTCTCATAGGGCGTCCGAACCTCCTTTATAAATCGCAAAAAAACATGGCGGCCTCGTCCCATAGGACGAAGCCGCCATGACTCCGTGGTACCACCTAACTTCGCGGGGCGCGCCCGCGCACTCATTGCCCCGCTAACGGAGGGGAAACCGTCCCTGCCTAACCTGCGGTTCAGCAGGGCTGCTCCCGGGCGAGCGTTCGGGGCGGCCTCATGGGAGCTTACACCAGCCGCTCCCTCTCTGCGCTTATGTACCGCCCGTACTGTCCCGGTCATCGCCTTTGTACGCTCCGGGCAAGCCCGGAAAATGTAATTACCTGATATCATACCGTTCCGGACCGCATTTGTCAATTGGGTTGATTTCACTTTTTGAACTTCTCTATTTTAAACAACGAAAGTGGAGAACGGAGCGGAGCTCTGTTGTCATCCTGACGAAAAAGTAAACCGGATGGTTTTTGCGAAAATGGTACTGCGGATGTTACCATATTTCTGGAAAAAGAGAAAAAACTAATTGGTTTAAAAGAAAAAATGAAGGGAATTTGAGCGTTTTAACTGGACAAGATGCTTGGTTTGCGCTATGATAAATCTGTTTGAGATACCGGTCAAACGACTCAGAACAATGGCCCGTGTGTGGGTCAGATTTGCGAGGTGGACCTATGAAGCAAAGCTTTTACGGCGGCGTGCACCCCAATGACCGGAAAGAGTTGGCACGCCACAAGGAGGTTGCGCCCCTGAGCGCCGCTCCCAAGCAGGTCGTCATCGCCATGGCAATGCATGTCGGTGCGCCCTGTAAGCCCATTGTAGCCGTGGGCGATCAGGTCAAGGTGGGCCAGAAGATCGGCGAGATCGCCGGCCTGGGCGCCCCCATTCACGCGTCTGTGTCCGGTGTGGTCAAGGCGGTGGAGCCCCGTCCCTATGTGGGCGGCGGAAAGGTGATGTCGGTGGTCATCGAGAATGACTTCCAGGACACCTGGGGCTCCGTGCTCACCCCCCATCCCGACTACAGCAAGCTGAGCTGCGAGGAGATCGTGGAGATTGTCAAGGAGGCGGGCATCACCGGAATGGGCGGCGCCGGCTTCCCCACCCACGTGAAGATCAGCTCCGGCGTCGGCAAGGTGGATACCCTGATCCTGAACGGCGCCGAGTGTGAGCCCTACATAACCGCTGACCACCGGCTGATGCTGGAGCAGGGCGAGCGGGTCATCGGCGGCGTGCGCATTCTGATGCAGGCCTTCGGCCTGAAGAACGCCGTCATCGGTGTGGAGGCCAACAAGGAGGACGCCATCGAGCACCTGAAGGCGCTGGTGGGCGGCAAGAACGACGTGCAGGTGGAGTCCCTGCGCACCCGCTACCCCCAGGGCGCGGAAAAGCAGCTCATTCAGCGCGTCACCGGCCGCGAGGTGCCTCCCGGCGGGCTGCCCGCCCATGTGGGCTGCGCGGTGTTCAATGTGGGGACCGCCGCTGCCGTGTACGACGCCGTGGTGGAGGGCAAGCCCCTGACCCACCGCATCCTCACCGTCACCGGCGACGCCATCAAGGAGCCCAAAAACCTGCTGGTGCCCCTGGGCACCTCCTTCCAGCAGATCATCGACGAGGGCAAGGGCTTCAAGGAGGAGCCCGACCGCGTGCTCACCGGCGGCCCCATGATGGGCATCGCCCAGTATAACCTGGATGTCACCTGCATCAAGGGCACCAATGCCGTGCTCTGCCTGACCAAAAAGGAGGCCGCCCCCGTTGTGGAGGAGGAGGTCTGCCTGCGCTGCGGCCGCTGCGTCAACGTCTGCCCCATGCACCTGACTCCGGTCTACATGCACCTGTACGCCGAGAAGGGCATGTGGAAGGAGGCCGAGGCGCTTAACGTCATGGACTGCATTGAGTGCGGTTCCTGCAACTACATCTGCCCCGCCCGCCTCCACCTGGTCCAGTCCTTCCGTGTGACCAAGGGTGAGCTGCGGGCTCTGGCGGCCAAGGAAAAAGCGGCGAAGGAGGCGGCCAAAGCATGAACGAGGAAAAGAAGCTGAGACTCACGGTGGCGTCGTCCCCCCACGTGGCCTCTCCCATTGACACCACCAACCTGATGCGGGACGTGCTCATCGCCCTGGTACCTGCCATGGTCATGGGCGTGGTGTTCTTCGGCCCCCGTGCCCTGGTGGCCACCATTATTTCCGTGCTGGCCTGTGAGTTCTTCGAGTGGGGCTACCGCAAGCTGATGCACAAGTCCTGCGCCGTCAAGGACCTGTCCGCCGCCGTCACCGGCGTGCTGCTGGCCTTCGTGTGCGCCCCCACCCTGCCCTATTGGATGCTGATCATCGGCGACTTCTTCGCCATCGTGGTGGTCAAGCAGCTCTTCGGCGGCCTTGGCAAGAACTTCATGAACCCCGCCCTGGGCGGCCGCGCTTTCCTGATGCTGTGCTACCCCGTGGCCATGACCACCTGGGTGGCCCCCGGCATCGGCACCGGCGCCTGGGCCGACCTGCTGGGCGGCACCAAGACCATGGCCGGGGTGGATATCGTCAGCAGCGCAACCCCCTTGTCTGCTGACTTCATGCACGGCGGCCTGCTGCCCGATGCCACCATCCTCGACGCATTTGTGGGCAATGTGGGCGGCTGTATCGGTGAGATCTCCGCCCTGGCCCTGCTGCTGGGCGGCGTGTATCTGATCGTCCGCGGCGTCATCCGCGCCCGCATCCCCGTGGCCTACATCGCCACCGTGGCGGTGCTCACCTTCCTGTTCCCCCTGGGCGGCAACGACCGGCTGGTGTGGATGACCTACCAGCTCTTCACCGGCGGCCTGTTCCTGGGTGCCTTCTTCATGGCCACCGACTATGTCACCAGCCCCGTCACCAAAAAGGGTGAGATCATCTTCGGCATCGGCTGCGGCCTGCTGACCGTGTTCATCCGCTATTTCGGCGGCTATCCCGAGGGTGTGAGCTACTCCATCCTGATCATGAACTGCTGCGTGTGGCTCATCGACAAGGTGGGCAAGCCCGGCCGCTACGGAGTGACCAAGGAAATGAAGGCTGCGGCCAAGGCGGCCAAAAAAGCCGGGAAGGAGGGCTAAGCCATGAGTGAGACTGCAACTAAGAAAAAGGAACCAGGCATGGCGATCCTGGTGATCGTCCTCTTTGCCATCTGTGCGGCCACCGCCCTTCTGCTGGGCCTGACCAACTATGTGACCGCCCCCTTTATCGCGGCTAACAACGAGAAGACCACCCAGGAGGCCATGGCTGCCGTGCTCCCCGCCGACAGCTATGACGAGGTGGAGTACACCGGCGGCGACGCTATGGTGCAGGCCGTCTACAAGGCCGGCGATGCCGGATACGTGGTGGAGGTTAAGCCCGCCACGTCCTTCAGCGGCAACCTGACTATCATGGTGGGTGTGGACAATACCGGGGCCTGCTCCGGCATCTCCATTACCAGCACCGGCGAGACCTCCGGCCTGGGCTCCAACGCCAGCAAGCCGGACTTCCAGGCCCAGTTCGTGGGCAAGACCGGCGAGGTCAAGGTCACCAAGGACGGCGGCGACATCGACGCCCTGACCGGCGCTACCATCACCTCCCGCGGCGTTTGCGAGGCCGTCACCAGCGCCATCGCCGCCGCCGCGAGCATGGGCTAAGGAGGGTAATCGAATATGAACGTGATGAAACAATTTAGGGACGGCCTGTTCTTCCAGAACCCCGTCACCGTCCAACTGCTGGGCATGTGCTCGGTGATGGCCATTACCACCACCCTGTTCAACGGCCTGGGCATGGGCCTGTCCGTGTTGGTGATTCTGACCCTGTCCAACATCATCATCGCGGCCCTGCGTAAGATCATCCCCAACAACATCCGCATCGCCTGCTTCATCGTGGTCATCGCCGGCTTTGTTACCATCGTTGACCTGTGCCTGCAGGCATTTATCCCGGCCCTGTCCAAGAGCTTGGGCCTGTTTATCCCCCTGATTGTGGTGAACTGTATCATTCTGGGCCGCGCCGAGTCCTTTGCCTACAAGAATGGTATCGGCGCTTCTGCGCTGGACGGTATCTTCCAGGGCCTGGGTTACACCATGGTGCTGGTCATCATGTGTGTGGTTCGCGAGTTCCTTGGAAATGGCACCATTATGGGCGGCCTGCTGGAGATCGGCGCAGAAGGACAGTTGGTCTTCGGCCTGGGCACTGCCGCAGGCATCCGCATCCTGCCCGAGGGCATTCCCGCTCTGGGCATGATTCTCCCGGTGGGCGGCTTCCTGACCCTGGCCTGCGTGATCGCGGCCATGCAGTACATTCTGAACAAGCCCAAGAAGGGCGACAAAAAGACTGAGGAGGTGGCCAAGTAATGGAGTGGACTCAGCTCTTTACCATCGCCCTGGGCGCCATCCTGGTCAATAACTTTATTGTGGCCCAGTTCCTGGGCATCTGCCCCTTCATGGGTGTTTCCAAAAAGATCGAGACTGCCTCCGGCATGGGGCTGGCGGTTATCTTCGTCATGGGCCTGGCCTCCGCCATCTGTTGGCCCATCAATGAGCTCATTCTGGTTCCCATGGGCCTGACCTTCATGCAGACCGTGACCTACATCCTGGTCATCGCCTCTCTGGTGCAGTTCATCGAGATGTTCCTCAAGAAGGCCATGCCCTCCCTCTATGAGGCCCTGGGTGTGTACCTGCCCCTGATCACCACCAACTGCGCTGTGCTGGGCGTGGTGCTGCAGAACACCCAGAACGGCTACGGCTTTATTGAGAGCGTCGTGTACGGCGTCACCGGCGGCATCGGCTTCCTGCTGGTCATCGTGATCTTCGCCAGCATCCGGGAGCGGATGGAGTTCTCCGAGTGGCCCAAGGCTTTCGAGGGCTTCCCGATCGCCCTGGTGGCCGCCGGCCTCATCGCTCTGGCTTTCATGGGCTTCTCCGGCCTGAAGGTCTTCGGTTAAGGAGGGCGGAAGAATATGACGACTGTTATAATTGCCGTTGTGGTCCTGGCTGTGCTGGGCGCCATCTTCGGCCTGGTCCTGGCGATCGCCTCCAAGGTGTTCGCTGTTGAGGTGGATCCCCGTGAAGAGGCCATCCTGGGCTGCCTGCCCGGCGCCAACTGTGGCGGCTGCGGCTATCCCGGCTGCTCCGGCTATGCCTCCGCTGTGGTCAAGGGAGTGGCCCCAGTCAATGCCTGCGCCGCCGGCGGCGAGGCGGTGGCCGCCCAGATCGGCGAGATTATGGGCGTGTCCGCTGGCGCCGCAGTGAAGCAGATTGCCCAGGTGCACTGCACCGGCTGCGGCCAGAACTACAAGCAGTACACTTACGTGGGCATCCACGACTGCGTGGCGGCCTCCAAGCTGCCCGGCGGCGGCGACCTGGGCTGCGCCTATGGCTGCCTGGGCCTGGGCTCCTGTGAGAAGGCCTGTCCCTTTGACGCTATCCACGTCATCGACGGCGTGGCCAGGGTCGATGAGGAGAAGTGCAAGGCGTGTAATAAGTGCGTGGACATCTGCCCCCGCCACATCATCGCCCTGGAGCCTTACAAGACCAAGCGCCACGTCACCATTCCCTGTTCCTCCCACGACAAGGGCGTGGACGCCCGCAAGGTATGCGACAATGGCTGTATCGGTTGCTCCCTGTGTGCTAAGAGCTGCCCCAAGGAAGCCATCACCATGGTCAACAACCTGGCGGTGATCGACTACGAGAAGTGCATCGGCTGCGGTATCTGCGCACAGAAGTGCCCCCGCAAGCTGATCACCGTGGACGGCAAGGTGCCCGAGGTGAAGCCTGCGGCCCCCAAGGCTGCCCCGGCTGCCGCTGTCAAGCCCGCGGCTCCAGCTACGGAGAAGCCTACAGCGGAGGCCGCTGCCGACCCTAAGGCCGAGGTACCTGCCGAGCCCAAGGAGTAAATACCATAAAAATCGCGCGTTCCCAATCGGGAACGCGCGATTTTGCATGGATGGACGGTTCAGCGCTTGCAGCAGCCGCCGTGGTCGCCCAGCTGGAAGGAGGCGCACTCGGTGGAGGCGCAGTTGGTCACGTTGGAGTCGCAGCAACCCACCTTGATCTCGTTCAGGGTGCAGTAGTTCTGCTCGCCGCAGTGGTAAGCACAACTGTTCACAGAGCACTTGATGCTGTTGTTGGGGGTCTTGTTCATGGTGAGATTCCTCCTTGATTCCTTGGTATGACGCAAGGGAAGCACCGGCCCGCCCTGCGTGACAGGGTGGGAGCAGTGCTTCCCTAGTATGCGCCCCTGGGGGCGGAATATTCGGTTATTTTTTGGCGCCGGACTCCGGGAGGACCTTGGGGATGAAGCGCTTGGCGAACCAGCCCTTGCCGCGGTTCTTTACATAGAAATAGCCGATAAAGGAGAACACCACCGCGCCGATAAAGTTGACGAAGAGGTCTTTCATGGTGTCCAGGATGCCGATATCCAGATAACCGCCCAGGCCCAGTGGGTGCTGGGCTCCATTAGCCGTGATCACAATCACGTCGGTGATGTCGTGGATGGCCACCGGGGTGTTGCCGCCGGCGGGGTCCAGCATCACGGAGCCGATGGAGTGTACGATCGTGTCCTTCTGCATGTCCAGCAGGAACATCTGGTCCATAAAGCACTCGAAGAACTCCCACAGCACGCCGATTGTCATGGAGAAGCAGAAGGCCACCACCGCCAGATAGACCGGGGAGAGCTTGAAGGCCAGACGCTCGTCCCGGTTCAAAATGTCCAGCAGGGAGAAGCCGATGGCCGCGCAGAGAAAGCCGTTGAGGGTATGGAGCATGGTGTCCCAATAGGGAAACTGGACATAGTAAGCCTGGATCTCCCCCAGGATCTCCGCCGCGAAGATGAACAGCAGGATGATGACTTCCAGGGTGTCCGGGATATCAATGCGGACCGTGCGCTCGATGAAGCTGGGGATGGAGAACAGAATCAGGGTGAGCACGCACAGGAACACGTTTTCAAAGTTCCCGTTAAACACCTGTGCCACCAGGGCCAGCACCACCAGCACCCGCAGAATGACGTAGACGGCGGCCAGCCGGGGGTTCTCACGCACCTGTTCCTTCAATGTTTTATGATAACGGCCGGGAATTTTCCCTTTCCTTTTCATACGCTTCCTCCTGTTTCGGACGCCTCGGCGGTGGGAAGCAGCTCAGCGGACAGAGTGCGGTAGGTCTTGGCCGACTGGAGCAGTTCGGCGGCCTCCTCCGGCCGGAGGGAGCGCACCACCCTGGCTGGGGACCCCACCACCAGGCTGCCGGGCGGAATCACAGCTCCCTGGGTGACCAGCGCCCCGGCGGCCACCAGGCTGCCCGCGCCGATGGTGCAGCCGTTGAGCAGGATGGCTCCCATGCCGATCAGGCAGGTGTCCTCCACTGAACAGCCGTGGAGAATGGCACCGTGACCCACGGTCACGTCGCGGCCGATCACGGTGGGGCAGTCTGCGTCACAGTGGAGCACTGCGTTGTCCTGGATGTTGGAGCCCGCTCCCACGTGGATGGAACTCTCATCCCCCCGGAGCACGGCCCCGTACCAGATGCTGGAGGCGGCCTCCACCGTCACGCAGCCCACCAGGGTGGCATTGGCGGCCAGCCGGGCGGCAGGGTGGATGATGGGCGAATGCCCGCGAAAGCGCTGTATCATGTCTGCTGGTTCCTCTCCCTTTCTACAGTGATATCTATCATTATAGCGCCTGTCCCCGGCGGTGGCAAGTCAAATCTCCCGCCGGCCCGGCATAGGATAGCTGGGAGGTGAAGCCAATGGACTTGAAGCGCAATCAGATCACGGTGGGGGAGCTGCTGGACCACCCGGGGGCCCGGGCGGTGTTTCAGCGCCGTTTCCCCATGCTGATGAAGCACCCCATGCTGGGAGCGGCCCGCACCATCACCCTGGAGCAGATTTTGTCTGTGGCCCAGGCATACGTACCGCAGAAGAAGATCGACGAGACCCTCAGTGAACTCCGCCGGGCGTAGATGCAAAAAGGGCGGGAGCGGCACGTGGCCGCCCCCGCCCTGCTTTATGCCGGCCGGCGGCGGGGCAGGCGGGCATACCAGCGCAGGGAATTGGGGTCTCCGGTCCGGCGCAGGAGCCGGGCGGTGAGGAGCGTGTCCAGCGCCGTGGCCAGCACGGCTGGAGGGAATGCCCACAGCGGAATCCGCGCCGCCAGCCAGGCCGCCGCCGGATGAATCACATGGAGGACGAGCAGGGCCAGTACTCCCCAGGACAGGGCGAACAGAAGGCATACCCGTCCGCCCAGATTGAGGGGCAGGTGGGAGTAATCCCAAAAGGATACCCGAAAGACCTTTTCATAAAACAGCCCGGTCACATACTCCACCGCCGTGCACACCAGGGCGGCGGCGGGGAAGAGAAGGGGCAGGCTGTCCTGGACCAGAGGCGGCAGGAGGAGAATGGCCAATGCCCCCAGGCCGTACACCGGGCAGATGGGGAGCACCAGACGGCACTTCCGGTCCCGCTTGACTCCACCCACCAGGCGGACATAGGCCACCTCCACCAGAAAGCCGAGAAAACTGTAGATCAGAAAGTACCAAAACCACACCATAAAACCGCCCCGCTTCGTCCGTTTTCCATAGCATGAGGCGAAGCGGGAGAGATCATGCGATGCAGTTTTTAACAGGGCGGGGGGACTGACAAGGCGGAGGAGAAAAAAGTGTAAAAATTTGTCCGTTCTGCTCTTGCCCGGGCCGGGGGAAATATGATACGATAGAAAAAATTCAAAAGGGGAAATGAAGCGTCATGCGGCATCTGATCGACTTTGGAGACCTGACGAGGGCGGAGTGGGAGTCCCTGTACCAGCGGTGCAGTGATATTATGGACCACCCCGCCGATTTTATGGACGCCTGCCGTGGGCGGGTGATGGCCAGCCTGTTCTATGAGCCGTCCACCCGCACCAACTTTTCCTTCCAGACCGCCATGCTGCGGGTGGGGGGCACGGTGTTCGGCTTCGCCGACCCAAAGTCCACCTCCACCGCCAAGGGCGAGACCCTGAAGGACACCATCAAGATGGTGTCGGGCTATGCCGACGTGGTGGTGATGCGCAACCCCAAGGAGGGCGCGGCCAAGGCGGCCTCCCTGTACTCCGACGTGCCGGTGATCAACGCCGGCGACGGCGGCCACATGCACCCCACCCAGACCACTGCGGATCTCACCACCATCACCCGCCTGCGGGGCAAGGTGGACGGGCTGTCCGTGGGCCTGTGCGGCGATTTGAAGAACGGCCGCACGGTTCACTCCCTCATCAAGGCCCTGGCCAAGTTTGAGGGCATCAAGTTTTTCCTCATCGCCCCCCGTGAGCTGGCGGTGCCCGAGTACATGCGGGCCTTTATGCGGGAGCATGGCATGTGGTTCACCGAGGTCACCGGCCTGGAGGCCGTCATCCCTCAGTTGGATGTGCTCTACATGACCCGCATCCAGCGGGAGCGCTTCGTAGACCCCCTGGAGTACGAGCGCTGCAAGGGCGTCTACGTCCTCACCCGGCGGAAGCTGGACCGGGCGAAGAAGGAACTGCTGGTCATGCACCCCCTGCCCCGGGTGGATGAAATTGCCATCGACGTGGACGACGATCCCCGGGCGGTCTACTTCGAGCAGGCCCGCTACGGAATGTACGCCCGCATGGCCCTGCTCACCGATCTGGCCAACCAGGAGCGGGAAAAACCGGAGCCGGTGGAAATCGGCGTCAAGCCGGTGTGCTCCAACCCCAACTGCATCACCCAGACCGAGCACTACCTGCCTCCCCTGGTGAAGCAGAACGGCGGCGTGGACTGCTGCGCCTACTGCGACAAGGAGCTGCGGTAAAGGGGGGAACAACCTCCGCCGGACACGGGGATATCGCGTTTTGCCTTGACTTTTTTCCCGATTTTGCATATACTAAATGCGATACACAGCGACGAAGGGAAGGAGTACCCGCGCGGGCGGTGCAGAGAGGGGCCGGATGGTGCAAGGCCCTCCGGCGGCGCGGGGAAGGTCGTCCCGGAGCTCCGGGCCTGAATACAGTAGGGCCCGGCGGGTTCTCCCGTTAGCGAGACAAGAGCGCCTCCATGGCTTCATGGGGGAATTCAGGTGGTACCGCGGACTTACGGGTTCGCCCTGAGCAACAGGCTTGGGGCGGGCCCTTTTGCTTTGCCCCGAAAAGGAGTGTAACAGATGAAAAAAGAACTGCCCAAGGTCTATGAACCCCGGGAGGTGGAGGGCCGCGTCTATGAGATGTGGGAGAAGAACGGCTGCTTTGAGGGCCGCCGCGACCCGGACAAGCGCCCCTTCACCATCGTCATGCCGCCCCCCAACGTCACCGGCCAGCTCCACATGGGCCACGCCATGGACTGCACCCTCCAGGACATCCTGATCCGCTTCAAGCGGATGCAGGGCTATGCCGCCCTGTGGGTGCCCGGCACCGACCACGCCGGCATCGCCACCCAGATCAAGGTGGAGGAGGAGCTGCGCAAGAGCGAGGGCCTGACCCGCTACGATCTGGGCCGGGAGAAGTTCCTGGAGCGTGTGTGGGACTGGAAGCACAAGTTCGGCAACCGTATCGTGGAGCAGCAGAAGAAGCTGGGCGCCTCCTGTGACTGGAGCCGCGCCCGGTTCACCATGGACGAGGGCCTGTCCAACGCGGTGCGCCACGTGTTTGTGTCCCTCTACAACAAGGGCCTCATCTACAAGGGCAGCCGCATCATCAACTGGTGCCCCCACTGCGTCACCGCCCTGAGCGACGCGGAGGTGGAGTACAAGGAGAAGCCCGGCCACCTGTGGCACATCCGCTACCCCATCGCCGGGGAGGAGGGCCGCTATGTGACCGTGGCCACCACCCGGCCGGAGACCATGCTGGGCGACACCGGCGTGGCGGTCAACCCCGAGGACGGCCGTTACCGGGACATTGTGGGCAAGAAGTGCATCCTGCCCCTGGTGAACAAGGAGATCCCCATCGTGGCCGACGCCTATGTGGACATGGAGTTCGGCACCGGCTGCGTGAAGATGACCCCCGCCCACGACCCCAACGACTTTGAGGTGGGCCTGCGCCACAACCTGGAGTCCATCCGCGTGCTGGACGACAACGGCAAGGTGGTGGAGGGCTACGGCCGCTACTCCGGCATGGACCGCTACGAGGCCCGCAAGGCCATCGTGGCCGATCTGGAGGAGCAGGGCTACCTGGTGAAGGTGGAGGAGCACACCCACAATGTGGGCACCTGCTACCGCTGCGGCACCGACGTGGAGCCCATCATCTCCGCCCAGTGGTTCGTGAAGATGGAGCCTCTGGCCCGCGAGGCCCTGCGGGTGGTCAACGACGGGGAGGTCAAGTTCGTCCCCGACCGCTTCTCCAAGATCTACACCAACTGGATGGAGAACGTCCACGACTGGTGCATCTCCCGCCAGCTCTGGTGGGGCCACCGCATCCCCGCCTGGACGTGCGAGGACTGCGGCGAGATGACCGTCAGCGAGACCGATCCCACCGAGTGCCAGCACTGCCACTCCACCCACATCCGCCAGGAGGAGGATGTGCTGGACACCTGGTTCTCCTCCGCCCTGTGGCCCTTCTCCACCCTGGGCTGGCCCAACGAGAGCAGCGAGGACTTCAAGTACTTCTATCCCACCGATGTGCTGGTCACCGGCTACGACATCATCTTCTTCTGGGTGGCCCGGATGATCTTCTCCGCCTGCGAGCACACCGGAAAGCCCCCCTTCCACACCGTGTTCATCCACGGCCTGGTGCGGGACGACAAGGGCCGCAAGATGTCCAAGAGCCTGGGCAACGGCATCGACCCCCTGGAGATGGCCGACCAGTACGGTGCCGACGCCCTGCGCTTCAACCTGATCACCGGCAACTCCCCCGGAAACGACATGCGCTTCTACACCGAGCGGTGCGAGGCCATGCGCAACTTTGCCAACAAGATCTGGAACGCCAGCCGCTTCCTGATGATGAACCTGACCATCGACCGGTGCGAGCTGCCCGGCCGGCTGGAGCTGGAGGACAAGTGGATCCTCTCCAAGCTCAACTCCGTCATCCCCGAGGTCACGGAGAACATGGAGCGCTACGAGCTGGGCGTGGCCGCCCAGAAGGTGTACGACTTCATCTGGGACTCCTACTGCGACTGGTATATCGAGCTGACCAAGACCCGCCTCCAGGGGGAGGACGAGGACAGCAAGCTCCGGGCCCAGCAGGTACTCTGCTACGTGCTCACCGAGACCCTCAAGCTGCTCCACCCCTTCATGCCCTTTATCACCGAGGAGATCTGGCAGGCCCTGCCCCACAGCGGCGATTACCTGATGCTCCAGCAGTGGCCGCAGCACCGGGCCGAGCTGGACTTCCCGGAGGAGGAGAAGGCCATGGAGCTGATCATGGACGCCATCCGGGGCGTGCGCGCCCGCCGCGCCGAGATGAACGTGCCCCCCTCCAAAAAGGCGCAGCTCACCGTCTCCACCCTGGAGCGGGCCGTCTTTGAGCAGGGGATTCCCTTCCTCAAGCGCCTGGCCTACGCCAGCGATGTGACCGTGGAGGGCGTGGCCGACGCGGGCAGCGACGACGCCATGACCGCCCAGGGCATGGTCACCGTCACCACCCACGCCGCCCGGCTGTTCATGCCCCTGGCCGAGCTGGTGGATCTGGAGAAGGAGAAGGCCCGCATTGAGAAGGAGCTCAAGAAGAACCGGGCCGAGCTGGACAAGCTGGAGGCCAAGCTGGGCAACCCCGGCTTTGTCAACAAGGCCCCCGCCCACGTGGTGGAGGCCGAGCAGGACCGGGCTGAAAAGCTCCGGGCCCTCCTGGCCAAACTGGAGGAATCCGCCGCTTCCATGGCGTAAACAGGATAAAAACGGAGAAATGCCGCCGCCCTCTTCGGCAGGCGGCATTTTCCGCGCGTTTTTGTTGCTTTTTGTAACACATCTGTAGTTGTAGAATGAGTCCCCAGCGGATAGAATAGATCAAACACAGGATAAAAACGGAAGGGGGGCCAAGCTCCATGAAAAAACTCATGCCGTTGCTGGCTCTTGTCATACTGCTGTCGGGCTGCTGGGGGTGCGTTCCGGCCAGCCCTGCGGAGAGCAGCGGCACGGCAGACCGGCCCACGCCTCCGGCTACCCAGACCATCCTGGACAGCCCCATTCCTTCGGCGGAGGCGAGCCCACCCCTGCGTACGCCCGCCCCCACGCCGGAGGAGGCGGAGCCCGTCCCCACACCCGTCCCACCTCCGACCCCGACCCCGGCTCCAACCTCCACCCCCGCGTCCGGGGCGGATGAGCCTGCGGACGAGGCCATCCTGGCGGCCTACGAGAAGGCGGAGGAGGCCTGGGGCTGGTTCGAGATTGCGCCCATGCCGCTGGACCGTGACGACCAGAGAACCGTGGGGGAGCAGGTCTACTGCCGGGTGGACTACCCGGGCATTAAAACCCTGGCGGATCTGCGGGGTTATTTGAAAAGCCTGTTTTCCGACGGGCTGGTGGAGGAGCTGCTCCCCGTGGACGGGACGCAGTATGTGGAGCTGGACGGCGCGCTCTACACCATCGACGGCGGCCGCGGCGCGGACATCACCAAGGGCGAAGAGACCGTCCAGGTACTCCGGGACGGTACGCCCGGCCGGTGCACCGTTCGGGTGACGGTGGAGGTGCTGGACCCGCAACAGGGATTTTCCGTGGTGGGGAGCGAGACTCACGATTTCCTCTACGAGCAGGTGGGGGAGCGGTGGATTTTTACCACCTTTTCAATGGTGCGATAAGGGATCGACGCAAATCGCATACCGGCTGTGCTATGATCGCAGTATACCAGATTTTGGTATACTGCGTTTTTTTGTGTCAACAAGGAGGGACAAGCTATGGCAGTGACCTGTACCGGCGAGGGGCGGGTGCTCCGGGCCGCCATCAGCGGCGAGGTGGACCACCACCGGGCGAGGGCCATCATGGAGGAGCTGAGCCGCCAGATCGACCTGGAGCTGCCCCGGTCGCTCACCCTGGATCTGGAGGGCGTGACCTTTATGGACAGCTCGGGTATCGCGGTGCTGCTGCGGGCCTACCGCCGCCTGGGAGAGCTGGGCGGCGCGGTCAAGGTGGTCCATGTCCCCGCCCAGGCGGGCAAGGTGCTCCGGGCGGCAGGGCTGGACAAGCTCATGGAATTTGAATGACGGGAGGTTTACATAAGATGAAACCCATCAATGAGGCCGCGGTGACCTTTCTGAGCCGCTCGGCCAACGAGGGCTTTGCCCGCACGGCGGCGGCCTGCTTCGCGGCCCAACTGGACCCCACCCTGGACGAGGTGAACGACATCAAGACCGCCGTCAGCGAGGCGGTGACCAACTGTATCGTACACGCCTACCCCGACCGGCTGGGCAAGGTGTCCATGCGACTGCGGCTGTTTGAGGATAACACCCTGGAGATCCAGGTCAAGGACTGGGGTGTGGGCATTGCCGACGTGGAGCAGGCCCGCCAGCCCCTCTACACCACCGGAACCGAGGAGCGCAGCGGCATGGGCTTTACCATTATGGAGAGCTTTATGGACGCCGTGAAGGTGCGTTCCACCCCCGGCAAGGGCACCGTGGTCACCCTGCGGCGCAGGGTCTCCCGCCGGATGGGGGCGCCCGTGTGAGCGTAGCGGATACACCCGCCCTGCTGGAGGAGGCCCGCCGGGGGGACAACGACGCCTGTGCCCGGCTGATCGAGGAGAACGCCGGACTGATCTGGAGCATCGTCCGCCGCTACTACGGCCGGGGAACCGACCCGGAGGATCTGTACCAGCTCGGGTGCCTGGGATTTCTGAAGGCGGTGCGGGGCTTTGACCCCGCCTTCGGCTGCCAGTTCTCCACCTACGCCGTGCCCAAGATTGCCGGGGAGATCCGCCGCTTCCTCCGGGACGACGGGGCGGTGAAGGTGAGCCGGGGACTGAAGGAGCGGGCGGGGGCCATCCGCTCCGCCCGGGAGCGCCTGTCCGCCCGCCTGGGCCGGGAGCCCGCCCTCTCCGAGCTGGCGGAGGAGACCGGACTGGAGCCGGAGGAGATCGCCGCCGCCGAGGAGGCAAACCTCCCAGTGGCCTCCCTCCAGATGGAGACGGGGGACGGCTTCACCCTGGAGAGCGTGCTGGGCACCGAGGGCATGGAGGAGGCCATCGTGGAGCGGGAGGCCCTGCGGGGAGCGGTGGCCGCCCTGCCCGAGCGGGAACGGCAGGTCATCCTGCTGCGCTACTTCCGGGGTATGACCCAGGATCGGACCGCCAAGGTGCTGGGAGTCTCCCAGGTGCAGGTCTCCCGCATCGAACGCAAGGCCGTGGAGCACCTGCGCCGCAAGCTGGAGTAGGGGCGGCCTATCTTGCCCCTTTGGCGTAATTTGCCCTAGCCCATCGGCTTGCACTTCCGCAACCCTGTAGGGGCGGCCTTTATGGCCGCCCGCGGGCGACCACAAGGGTCGCCCCTACGCCGTGATACGTTGAGGCGGGCATCCCCCTAGCATAGGGGCCGCCGCCCCAGGGCAGCCTCTCTTGCCCCTTTGGCGTAATTTGCCCCTAGCCCATCGGCTTGCACTTCCGCAACCCTGTAGGGGCGGCCTTTATGGCCGCCCGCGGGCGACCACAAGGGTCGCCCCTACGCCGTGATACGTTGAGGCGGGCGTCCCCCTAGCGTAGGGGCCGACGCCCCAGGGCGGTCTTCCTTGCCCCTTTGGCGTAATTTACCCCTAGCCCATCGGCCTGCGCTTCCGCAACCCTGTAGAGGCGGCCTTTATGGCCGCCCGCGGGCGACCACCAGGGTCGCCCCTACGCCGTGATACGTTGAGGCGGGCGTCCCCCTAGCGTAGGGGCCGCCGCCCCAGGGCGGCCTCTCTTGCCCCTCTAGGGCAATTCACCTTCTGCCCACATCGGCCCGTCTTGTGCCGGGCTGACGCACCTTTCATGTTGCAGTTTTTGACAACTGCTTTCTTGTCATGCCTCCGGCGGGGCCTACGCTGTCGCGCCATACTGGAGTGTCATCCACTACGGCTCCGTATCCCAGAAGCGGCCAAGGCCGCCCAGCTCCAGGCCCAACTGGAGGCCCAGACAAAAGGCGGCGTCGCGCTCCCAGGCCGCAGCCAGATTGCAGCGGTCAAGCAAATCCAGCACCTCCTCGTTCAAAGCCTCCGGGTGGGAGGCTTTGAACGCCGCCCACTGTGCACGGCTGTCCCGCTCTGCCTCCTGATAAGGCGTGCAGTGGGACAGCTTTTCCTTTAGCAGAAGAAGCCCGGCCCAGTTCAGGATAGGAAAGAAAGAATTCATATCAGCACCTTCTAAATAGCTTATAGCTATATTATAGCAAAGTAAGAAAAAAGTCAATAGCTAAAAGCTATAGATGAAAAAGATATTGCTATTAGCTATAATAGGAGCAAGGAGTGATTGGAATGGATTACCGAACTCTGATAAGGGAAAAGAGAAAAGAAAAGGGACTGAGTCAGGAAAGGCTTGCAAAGCTGGTACAGGTGTCCCAGCCCTTCATTGCCGAAATTGAGAGTGGCCGGAAAAAGCCCTCAGTGGATGTGCTGATGCGCATTTGTGCGGTGCTGGATATTTCCCTGTTTGGCAGCGGGGAACCATAAGGTGGCTTTTCTCGTCCAAAGAGGGTATAATGGCAGATACCAAAACCAAAGACAAGGAAGTGGAGACCGGATGGCAGATATTCTGTATATCGTCGTCCCCTGCTATAACGAGGAAGAGGTGCTTCCCGAGACCTCCCGGCGGCTGCGGGCCAAGCTGGAAGGGCTGATGGCGGCGGGCAAAATCTCGGAGCGGAGCCGGGTGCTGTTTGTCAACGACGGCTCCAGGGACCGGACGTGGGAGCTCATCACCCGGCTGCATGGCGGGTGCCCCCTGTTCTGCGGGGCGGATCTCTCCCGCAACCGGGGGCACCAGAATGCCCTGCTGGCGGGGCTGATGACGGCGAAGGAGCGGTGCGACATGGCCATCTCCATGGACGCCGACCTCCAGGACGACATTGACGCGGTGGACGCCATGGTGGAGCAGTACTACGCCGGGTGCGATGTGGTCTACGGCGTGCGCTCCTCCCGGAAAAAGGACACCTTCTTCAAGCGCTTCACCGCCGAGGGCTTCTACCGGGTGATGAATTTCATGGGGGCGGAGACGGTGTTCAACCACGCCGACTACCGCCTCATGTCCCGGCGGGCGCTGGAGGGGCTGGCCCAGTTCAGGGAGGTCAACCTGTTCCTGCGGGGCATCGTGCCCATGATCGGCTACCGCACCGGCACCGTGGAGTACGAGCGGGGGGAGCGGTTCGCCGGCGAGAGCAAATACCCCCTGAAAAAGATGCTCTCCTTCGCCATGGAGGGCATCACATCCCTGTCCGTCAAGCCCATCCGCTACATTACCGGCCTGGGCTTCCTCATCTTTGCCGTCAGCATCCTCATGCTGATCTACTCCATCGTCCGCTGGGCCACGGGAGCCACCATCATCGGCTGGGCCAGCGTGATCTGCTCGGTGTGGGCCATCGGCGGACTGATCCTCCTCTCCCTGGGGGTCATCGGGGAGTACATCGGGAAGATCTATCTGGAGACCAAGGGACGCCCCCGTTTCCTGCTCCGCGAGGTACTGGAGGATGCGCATGGCGAAAAAGCTGATTGACAAGAGCATCCCCAGGTTCCTGATGGTGGGAGTGCTTAACACCCTGGTGGGGGCGGGCGTTATGTTCCTGCTGTTCAACCTGGCGGGCTGGGCCTACTGGACAGCCTCGGCGGCGAATTACGTGGTGGGCGGTGTGCTGAGCTACTTCCTCAACAAGCACTTTACCTTTCAGAATAAGGAGCGCGGCTGGGCCCAGGTGGGCAGATTCGCCCTGACGGTAGCGGTGTGCTGGCTCATTGCCTACGGCGTGGCCAAGCCTCTGGCGCTGTGGGCCCTCTCCGGGCAGAGCGGGAAGATCCAGGAGAATGTGGCCCTGCTGGTGGGCATGGTGCTTTACACCGGTCTGAATTACTTCGGACAGCGGTTTTTTGCATTCCGTAAGAAGAATTCGTAAGGCGGGAATGCCACGCCGCCGGAAAAGGAGGTTTTCATGAAACGGTTTCTGTCGATCCTGCTGGCCCTGGCGCTGGCCCTCACTCTGGGCATTCCAGCCCTGGCGGCGGAGCACCGGGCCGGGGACACCTACATCCGCATCCTGGGCAGCAGCGGCGCGCGGACGGTGGGCGTCCGCACCACCTACGGAGCGTACCGGCAGACGGCAGACGGCGCGGTGTACCGGGACGACCGGTATGAGTTTGTCTACACCGACGACGGGGTGAGCTGGGTCTCCGCCGGGGCGGCGGAGAGCAGCCTGGGCAGCGGCATGTACGACGGGACGCAGTTCCTGGCCGGCCCCTTCGGGAGCGAGCGGCCCACCTGGTGCTCCGCCGACGGGGGGCACTGGACGGCCCTCACGCCGGAGGAGCAAGATACCGCGCCGGCCATCCAGCGGGGCCGGTCGTCGCTGAACGGCCTCACCTTCACCCTGCGGGGCGGCCGGGAGCTGTGGGTGACGGACGGACAGGGGCGGGCCGTGGAGTTGACGGCGGACTTTACCTCCTTCCTGGCCAGCTACGACATGGCGGATGTGCAGGCCTATCCGGTGCCCCAGGGCATCCGGGTGGAGGTCTACAGCCGGTATGGCTACGAGACCGGCGCGTCCCACACCTATCCGGCGGCGGAGTTGAAGCAGCGCCTGGCCGCTGCCCAGCCCGAGCTGCTGCGGGTCACGGTAGACGGCAAGCCGGTGACTTTCCCCATCTCCCTCTATCAGGTGAGCGGCTGCACGATGGCCCCTCTGCGGCAGATGGCCCAGGCTCTGGGCTATACCTTTGACTATGACGGCTCTTCCGGGACGGCGGTATGCGCCCGGGGGACGGACACCATTTCTGTGCGCGCGGCCAGCACCCAGGCTACCGTCAACGGCAAGACCACCAACTGGCTGGCGGTGCCCGCCGAGCTGCGCGGTGGCATATTCTGTGTACCCGTCCGATTCTTTGCCGAGGCGGCGGGGGCGGATGTGACCTGGGATGCGGCGGGGCAGACCTTCTACCTCACCACAGCAATTCAGGAGGGGTAAACATGAGACGGCGTGCAATTTCGGCGCTGGCTGCCGCCCTGGCGTTGGTTCTCACCCTAGTCACTCCCGCGCTGGCGGCGGGGCGGCCCAATTGGGACGGCCCCCTGGGGGCCATGGCGGGCCCGGTGGTGTGCGAGACCGGAAGGGACTATGTGCTGTACTACACCATCATAGGCGGCGTGTACCGCTCCGCAGATGGGGTGACGTGGACGGAGTTGGATCGCCAGTGGGCGAGTGCTGGCTGGGCCTACGGCACCGGTGTAAACGGACTGGCTCACAAGGAGTTCCAGTTTCTGTGGACGGGCAGTGAGTACATGATGCGCCAGAGTCTGCTGGACGATCCCCGGGAGGACACCCACCAGCAATATGGGGACAGTCCCCGCAACAACTGGGTCACCCTTTTGGACGAGGGCTTCCGCATCATCGGCGCCAAGGCGTTTGACGGCCCGGTCACCGATATCCGGTACGCGGGGGGCACCTACTACGCCACCGTGGACGGGGTGGAGCACGCCTTCACCCGGACCGACTGGGAGCCGGGCCGGGAGGGCGGCGTCTACTACAGCGGCACGGCCTGGTACAAGCAGGAGAATCAGCGTAAGCCCGTGGAGGTGACCAGCTATCTTATCCGGGAGCAGCCCGGAAACAACGGTCCCTTTGGGCTGGCGGTCTCCACAGACGGCTACTCCTGGCTGCCGCTGGAGACCAAGCTGACCCCTGACATGATGCGCCTGTCCGAGACCGGGGGAGGAGCCGTGGTCTACTACAGCCCGTATGACGGTTCGCTGTACTACTATGACTACAGGGGCAGCCGTTTTGCAGGGGCCTGTACCGCCGGATGGGTGGAGGCCGACCTGGGCTTTGACCCCGCCGAGGGCGTTGGAACGGCCTGGGTGGACTATACCTTCCGCTGGACAGGGGACGGCTATCTTATGTGTCAGTCTGTCACCGGCCGGGGGATGATGGGTACCGGCGCAGACCGGTTCAGCCCGAACAACAACAAGGTCATTTTCTTGGATCGCAGCTTCCACCGGACGGGGGAGCACGACTTCGGCGCACCGGTGGAGAACGTGGCCTGTGTGGACGGGGTGTGCTATGCGCTGGTGGACGGAACCGTCTGGCAAAGCGCTGACCGGGAGCACTGGACGGCCACCAGCCTGACCGTCCTGCCGGAGGCGGCCCCCCAGATAGATCTGGGATGGCGCATCAAGGATTGCCCGGTGGACGGCCAGACCGACGGTTCGCTGGTCTACCGGGTGGCGGATGGGAAGCTGCTGGCCTCCGGCGACGGGGTGTATTTCACGGCCCTGTGTCCCTGGAGCTCCACGGGGGTGGAACTCCATTCAGGGGGCGGCACGGTGGTAACTGGTGTGGGGATGGATGACGTTCTGGCAGTGGACTCGGAGGAGGTCCGGGGGCTCTGCGCCGCATGCTTCGGCGAGTTTCCCACCTATGTGGCTCTGGACGGGGAATATTTCTCCCTGACCGATATGCCCCTGCGCAGCACAGCGGGGTGCACCATGGCCCCAATGCGGGAGCTGGCGGCTTGGCTGGGATATTATGACTTCTCCTACGATGCGGCCACCGGGACGGCGGTGTGCAAAAATGGGACGCAGGCCATCACCGTCCGGGTGGGCAGCACCCAGGGCCAGGTGTCCGGGCGCGGCCCGGTCTCCATGGCGGTGCCGCCTGAGCTGGTGGGGTGGAAGCTCTATGTCCCGGTGCGCTTTATGGTGGACGCCGCGGGGCTGGAGGACGTGTGGGACGCGGAGGAAAACACCCTCTGGATTACCACCCCCGAACAGACGTAAAAAAGGGCCTCCCTCAGGCGGGAGGCCCCTTTTCAACCGGGGGTTCGGCGGCGGACACTACAACGGCGCAGGCGAGGTCGCCCGCTACGTTGACGGCGGTGCGCGCCATGTCCAGCACCCGGTCGATGCCCAGGACCAATGCCACCCCCTCCACCGGCAGGCCCACGGACTGGAGCACCATGCCCAGCATGACGGCCCCTGCGCCGGGTACTCCGGCGGTTCCGACGGAGGCCAGGGTGCAGGTGAGGATGATGGTGAGCTGCTGGGGGAGCGCCAGGGGGATACCGTAGGCATTGGCGATGAACAGGGCGCACACCCCCTGGTAGATGGCGGTGCCGTCCATGTTGAGGGTGGCACCCAGGGGGAGGACGAAGGAGCGCACCCCGGCGGGGACGCCCAGGCGCTCGGCGGCCTCCAGCGAGAAGGGAAGGGCCCCGGCGGAGCTGGCCGACGAGAAGGCGAAGACCACGGCGGGCAGGGCCTCCCGGAAGAAACGCCGGGGGCTGCGCCTTGCCAGGGCGCCCACGGCTCCTCCGTAGACCAACAGAAGCTGCACCAGACAGGCCCCGTAGACCAGGACGGCCACCCCCAGGAGGGAGGAGAGCACTCTGGGCCCCTCCGCGGCCACCACCGGGGCGATCAGGGCGAACACAGCCACCGGCGCCAGTACCATGGTCCGCTCTGTGAGGGCGTACATGGCCTCCGCCAGACTGCCGAAGGCCCGCAGCAGGGGCGCGCCCTTCTCTCCGATGGTCAGGGACGCCCACCCGAGGGCCAGGGCAAAAAAGAGGATCTGCAGCATATTGCCCTCGGCCAGAGCCTGGATGGGATTGGTGGGGACAATCCCCAGCAGGGTGTCCGCCAGAGAGAAAGAGGGGGCCTCCTCCCGGGCGGCGGGGAGCGGATAGCCCAGCTCCCGCCCCACCGGAAACAGGTTGGCCGCCAGCAGGCCCAGGGCCACCGCCAGCGCGGTGGTGCACAAGTAGAACAGGAGGGTGCGGCCGCCGACCCGGCCCATGTGCCGGGCGTCCCCCAGACCGCCCACCCCCGCCGTCAGGGAGCAGAACACCAGGGGAACCACCAGCATCTTTACCAGATTGAGAAACAGGGTGCCGAAGGGCTGAATCCAGGCCGCGGCAAACTCCGGGGCATCCTGGAGCGCCAGCCCGGCCAGCACGCCCAGCCCCAGGCCCAGCAGGATCCGGAGCGAAAGGGGCAGCTTGCGTCTCATGCTCCACCTCCATTCCCCACTAGGATATGGAGGCGGGGGGAAAACCATACGGAGGAACGGCCATGGAGTACATTCCCGCCAAGCAGATCTTAAGCCGCAACAGGAGCACCGCCTGGTTCGGCACCGACTACACCATGAACCTGTACCGGGGCTGCTGCCACGGCTGCATCTACTGCGACAGCCGAAGCGCCTGCTACGGTATCGAGGATTTCGGCCGGGTGCGGGCCAAGGAGAACGCCCTGGCGCTCCTGCGGGACGAGCTGCGGCGGAAGGTGCGCCCCGGCATTGTGGGCATGGGCTCCATGAGCGACCCTTACAACCCCTTCGAGGGGGAGCTCCAGCTCACCCGCCACGCCCTGGAGCTGCTGGACGCCTACGGCTTCGGGGCGGCCATCGCCACCAAGGGGGACGGGATTACCCGGGACATAGACGTGCTGCGCTGCATGAGGGAGCACGTGCCGGTGCTGTGCAAGGTGACCGTCACCACCACCGATGCCGCCCTGGCCGCCCGGGTGGAGCCGAACGCTCCCAGCCCCGCCCGGCGGCTGGAGGCGGTGGCCCGGCTGGCGGAGGCGGGGTTGTTTGCCGGCGTGCTGCTCATGCCGGTTCTCCCCTTTTTGGAGGACAATGTGGAAAACCTGCGGGCCGTGGTGGAGGCCGCGGCGGAGGCGGGGGCCCGGTTTGTCTACCCCGCGTTCGGTATGACGCTCCGTGATCAACAGCGGGAATATTACTATCAGGCATTGGAAAAAGGCTTTCCCGGCCTGGCAGAGCGCTACCGGCGGCAGTACGGACCCCGCTACGAGTGCCCCAGCCCACGGGCAAAGGCCCTGTGGGCCGCCCTGGAGGAGCGGTGCCGCGCCCTGGGCCTGCTGTGCCGGATGCGGGACATCACCGCCGCCTATCAGCGCGGTTACGGGGAGCGGCAGCTCACCTTTTTCTAAGGCTGCGGCTCAATGTCCATGGACGCCATCTGTTCCGGCGTACAGCCGTTGGCGGCGCCCATCTGCGTCCAGTAGCGTGTGGAGGCCCGCACAAAGGCGCGGGGGGACAGGGGCATGGTGACCGCCAGCTCGGCGGGCCGTCCGGCGGCGATGGCCCTGGCCAGCGCCCTGATGCTCCGCCTGACCAGGAAGGCGAAGGGGGTGCCCAGGATGGCCTCCCCGCCGCCGATTTTGAGGCATGCGCCGAAGGGATAGCCGTTCTCCAGGCAGAAGAGGCGCACCATGTCCACCGCTACATCGTTCTGGTGTGGCTCCAGAAAGCCGCAGTTGATCAGTACGCTGATGCGCGGCCTGTGCTCCGGCCCGGCCCCCTCCAGGAACTCCAAAAAGCGCAGGAGAGGGGCGGGAAGGCCGTCGGCATAGAGGGGGAAGACCAGCAGCAGGTCGGTGCAATCCGCCGCGGCCGCCGCCAGCTCGGCGTGATTCTTTGCGGTCAGGGCCTCATAGCGGGCCTCCCCCTTCCAGCGGGCCTGAAACAGCTCGGCATAGCGCCTGGAATTGGAGCGGGGGGCGCGGGGGCTGCCGTTTACGATCAGAAGCTTCACCACCGGGCCACCTCCTCTCCCACGGCGGCCTCCAGCTCCCCCTCGGCCACAAAGCGGACGCGGTGGCTGCGGAAGGACATGTTGTGGGCGTTGCGCTCCACCAGCCGGGTAAACAGGGCGCGCTCCTCCGCCCGGTCCGCCCCGTAGGCCAGGATCACCGCGTCCTTGGGGACCACGGCGCGCTGAACGTGGTGAGTCTCGCCGTTGTGGATGCGGAGAAAGGCCTGCTGCACCGGAATGGCCCGCTCCAGCATGGTCTTCATCACCGGCGCGTAGGAGCCGTATTTGACCCGGCTGACATAGAGTACCTGCTCGCTCCGGGCGATGAGGGGATATACCCGTGCCGCGTCGTCCCGGATGACGCAGCGGCCGGGCGTTTTGGTCCAGCAGCCGAAGCAGCCCACGCAGTTTGCGATGCGGAGGGCGGAGAGATCCACGGCGGCGGCATCCTGGGGGAGAGCGGCGGACACGGGACGGTCCGTCATCAACAGTTTCATGGGTGCTCCTTTCCGGGGGAGAATTCCCCCAGTGAAATGATATGATTTTATCACAGTGCGGGCCAAAGGGCAAGAAAAGGCCGCAAAATTTAAGCTCCGCTATAGGATCGGTTAAAATTGGCTAAAATCCCGGCGCGTCCCCTTGCGCACCGGGGCAAAACGGGGTAGAATAAGGCCAGTAACCCAACAAGCCGCACCGTAAGGAGGTTTTTAATATGGCTTTTTTGGATGAACTGAAGGATCGTGCAATGGATCTGGGCCGGGCCGGCGTGGCCAAGTCCAAGCAGCTTGCGGAGATCACCAAGCTGTCCCTGAACAACGCCAGCGAGGAGGACGCCATCAAGAAGGCGTATGTGGAGATCGGCAAGCTGTACTATGCCGAGCGGGGCATGGCCCCTGAGGCGGCCTACGTGGCCCTGTGTGAGCGTATCACCGCCGCCAAGGTCAACATTGAGGAGAACAAGAACCGCATCGCCGAGCTGAAGGCTGAGGGCAATGTGTCCGACGCGGACATCCCCCACGTGGAGACCGACGTGCCCCCTGAGGAGCCGGTGGACGGCGGCTGCGGCTGCTGCGATCACGAGGTGGCTCCCGAGGAGGTATTCTCCGACGACGACAAGCCCCAGGAATAGGCATCTGACCCGACAGGGCCCGCCATCCGGCGGGCCCTGTTCCTGTGAGTGGACCGCGTTGACTCTGATGCGGTGTACGGCGATTGACGGCGCTGATGCGGCACAGGGCGGGGAGCGTGGGGCAGGGCGATGGGAAGGCCGGCGAGGGCTTCCGGCAGCTCCGGCGCGCCGGGAGACAGAACTTGGTTTCCTCCAGAAAGGCCAGATCCATTTGAAAATCCCTCCCAAAACTGCATCGTATACGAAAACATAAAACGAGCGTGCACGGCAGAGCCGTGTACGCTCGTTTTCAACTCAGACCGGATTCGCCTGCCAGGCAAAATCACAGGATGCGGCGGGCGCCCACGTAGACGTTGGCGTAGTGGCCGCGGGTAAGATCGTCAATCTTGACGGTGTATGTATTGGTAGAGGCGTGGATGAACTGCCCGCCGCCAATATAGATGCCCACATGAGAGGCGGCCTTGCTGGTGTTGTACTTGAAGAACACCAGGTCGCCGGGCTGCAGCTCGCTCTTGGAGACGGAGGTGCCGTTGGAGAGCTGAGTGGAGGCGGTGCGGTTCAGGGTGTAGCCGAAATGGCGGTACACATAGCTGGTATATCCGGAGCAGTCAAAGCTGCTGGGGCCGTTGCCGCCGTACACATAGGGGCAGCCGAGGTACTGCTTGGCGTAGTCCACCACCTGCTGGCCCAGGCTGCTGCTGGAGGCGGTGGCCACAGCGGTGGCGCCGTCGCCGCGGGAGCCGGCGGAGTCCTTGCAGGTGACCATGTAATCGCTGCTGACATAGCCGGTGACGCCGTTGGTAGAAATCTTGTACCAGCCGTTGTCGATGCCCACGATGTTGACCACCGCACCGTTGTTGAGGGAGGTGACCTTACCGTAGCTGGTGCCGGGGCCGCTGCGCACATTCAGGGGAGAACCCTGGGACTGGACCAGGCCGTAACCGATGGTGACATCCGCCTTGGCGGACACGTTCAGGTACTCGCCGGACATATAGCCCTCCACGGACTTGTAGTCCACCTTATACCAGCCGTTGCCTGCGTCCTCCAGAACCACCACGGTGTCGCCCTTGGAGGCGGTACCCAGTACGGTGGCGGAGGTGCTGGCCTCGTCGCGGAGGCGGAGAGCGTCGGTGTTGACGGTGCCCACGCCGACGCTGGCGGCGGAGGCGCTCACCACGCAGACGGTGGAGAGTACGGCGGTTACAAGCGCGGTGCGCAGGAGCTTGGCAGGCTGTATCATGGGTCGATTCCTCCAGTTTCAAAGTAATACCCGCCCGGAGGGCGGGGCTTTGGCTTCTCGGGTGTAAGGCGGGGTTACGGGTTGGCGAGCGCGCGCTCCAGCCAGACAGACGCCACGTCCATGGCGGCGTAGAGGCTGTCTTTCTCAGTTTTCTTAACCACCCGGTCCCGGCTCTTCAGATCCGGGTCGGTGAGCTGAAGCTGAACGGAAACCTTGGTCGCCACGTCCAGGTCCTGATCCTTCTTCTGGGAGAGAATCTGGAGCATGATGATATATTTCTGGGCCATGCTGCCGTAGTAGATCAGGCTGTCCTTCCGGCGGAGGGGGTGGCCTTTGTAGGTCAGGGGAATATTCTGAGCTGCCATTTTGACCTCCTTTGAGGATTGTAACTATTCTTAAAAACTGTAACCAAATTGTAACACATTGTTTCCAGCTCGTCAACTGCTTTCCTGCTGATTTCACAGGAAATTTGTACCGGCATGCCAGATGGTAGGGGACAGGCTGTTACTCTCTGGATTTTTGAGGGAAGGCGAGCCGGCGGGCGAGGGAGAGGACCGCAAAGGCCAGGCCGGCCAGCATGAGCAGGGCCTCGCACAGCATGGGGAACAGGCGGCCATCCAGGGAGACCGCCAGGGTAAATTTCCCCCGCAGGACCACCACATAGGCGCCCAGGGAGGCCAGCTCCACCAGCAGGGCGCAGGGGGCGGAGCGGGGGAACGCGCAGGCCCAGGCCAGAGCCAGCACGTCAGCCAGGAAGAAGTAGCGCTCATGCATGTGGGGCAGCAGGAAGGGTACGCCGATGGCCAGGACAACCGCGGCGGCCAGAAGAGCCCGGTCGTCCGCCTGGCGGCGGAAAACCAGCAGGGCGGCCAGCACGGCCGCAGCGAGGGCGAAGGCGGCCAGGATGCCCAGGCGGGCGGCGAGGGCAGTGTTCACCTCCGCGCCGTGGGGAATCAGGGCGTACATATTGGGGGCGTTCAGGTTCAGATAGCCGGAGTACTCGGCGGCCTGCCCGAAATAGACCCCCAGGATGTCCCCCAGGGGCTTGCCCAGCAGCAGCGCGGGCACACAGGTGGCGGCATAGGCCGCCGGAAACCACAACAGCTCCCGGAAGCGCACCCGCCGGAGCAGCCACAGCCCGCCCCACAGGGGGAGCACAAAGACGGTCTGTAGTTTAAAGGAGAAGGCGATCCCCAGCAGGAGCAAAGAGCTTCGGTTCCGCCTCTCCAGCGCGCAGGCCAGGGCGTGGAGGGTGAGGGCGCCGTACAGGGCGTCGCACTGCCCCCAGAACGCGCCGTTGAGTATCACCGTAGGCAGCAGCAGAAGCAGGCAGAAGCAGAGCAGAGGGCGGTTCGGGCGCTCCGGCGCGAAATGCCGCACCAGCCGGAAGCCGCCCCAGGCCAGCACCACGTCAAACAGAATGGAGAAGAGCTTGATGAGGTACAGGTCGGGTATGGGCAGATAGGAGATGGCGGCAAGAAAATAGAGGTAGGGCGCGTTATAGTTGCCGATCGGCAGCTTCACGGCCGCGAAGCCGCCCCCATCCCGGAAGGCCGCGGCCCATTGGGAGAGGAACATCTGGTAATCGGCGGACTGGTAGTCTAGCAGCAGGGCCCGGAGGAAGAAGGCCAGCCCAATGGGCAGCAGGGCGTCCAGCAGCCGGGGACGGTCCAGGCCCTCCCGGCGGAGCAGCCGCAGCGCCAGGGCGGCCAGGGCCAGCAGGAGCAGAAAGACGGCCAGATGAGCGGGCGCTCCGCCCAGGGCAAGGGAGCCGGCGGGAAACAGGCTCAGGCCCAGCAGGGCCAGTCCCGCTGCGGCCCAGGAGAGGGAAAAGACGTTCATAGGCACCTCCTGTCGAAAAAAGGCCCGGGGCAATGGGGTGCCCCGGGCCTTTCACAGTGGGATCAGACTTCAGCGGACTCGGAGAGGACCGCCGCCTCGGCGGGGGCCTCTTCCTCGGGAACCGCCTCCTCGCCGCTCTGGGCGGTGCCCTCGTCGTCCACCTTGTCGTACTTGCGGTAGACGGACAGGCCGGAGCCGGCGGGAATCAGCTTGCCGATGATGACGTTCTCCTTCAGGCCCAGCAGGTGGTCCACCTTGCCCTGAATAGCGGCCTCGGTGAGCACCTTGGTGGTCTCCTGGAAGGAGGCGGCGGACAGGAAGGAGTCGGTGGCCAGAGAGGCCTTGGTGATGCCCATCAGCAGGCGGGTGCAGGTGGGCAGCTTGAGCTCGAGGCCGTCGTTGGTCTCGCCGGCGTCGATGCGCTTCTGCACGGCCTCCTTGGCATCCTCAAAGCGGATGAGATCGACGGTGGAACCGCTGAGCAGATCGGAATCGCCCGCGTCCTCCACCCGCACCTTGCGCATCATCTGGCGGCAGATGACCTCGATGTGCTTGTCGTTGATGTCAACGCCCTGCTGGCGGTAGGGCTTCTGAACCTCCTGGATGAGGTAGTCGTACACGGCGTGGACACCGCGCACCCGGAGGACGTCCTGGGGGTAGAGGGCACCCTCGGTGAGGGCGAAGCCCTTCTCCACAGTGTCGCCGTCCTTCACCCGCAGGCCCGCGTAGGGCAGGGCGTAGGAGACCACCTCGCCGTCGTTGGCGGTGATGGTGACGTTGCAGATGGCGTTGCGCTTGGCCTCCTCCAGAGTGACCCGGCCGCTGATCTCGGCCAACTGGGCCATCTTCTTGGGCTTGCGGGACTCGAACAGCTCCTCAACACGGGGAAGACCCTGGGTGATGTCGCCGCCGGCGACGCCGCCGGTGTGGAAGGTACGCATGGTGAGCTGGGTGCCCGGCTCGCCGATGGACTGGGCGGCGATGATGCCCACGGCCTCGCCCTCACCCACGGGCTCGCCGATGGCCAGGTTGATGCCATAGCACTTGGAACAAACGCCACTGCGGGCGCGGCAGGTGAGCACGCTGCGGATCTTCACGGAGTGGATGCCGTGGTCCTCCAGCAGCTTGGCGTGGTCGGCGGTCATCATGGTGTGGTGATCAATGAGCACCTCGCCGGTCTGGGGATCGCAGATATCCTCCACCGGATAACGGCCCTTGAGCCGCTCGCCGAAGGTCTCAATGACCTGGCCGTTCTCCACGATCTCGCTGACGGTGATGCCGTCGTCGGTGCCGCAGTCGTGCTCGCGGATGATGACCTCCTGGGACACGTCCACCAGACGGCGGGTCAGGTAACCCGAGTCGGCGGTACGCAGGGCCGTGTCGGCCATGCCCTTTCGGGCGCCTCTGGAGGAGATGAAGTACTCCAGCACGGACAGGCCCTCACGGAAGTTGGACTTGATGGGGATCTCGATGGTGCGGCCGGAGGTGTCGGCCATCAGGCCGCGCATGCCGGCCAACTGGCGGATCTGGGCGGAGGAACCACGGGCGCCGGAGTCCGCCATCATCCAGATGGGGTTGTAGCGGTCCAGGCCGGCCATCAGGGCGTCGGTCACGTCCTTGGTGGTCTTTTCCCAGGCCTCGACCACCAGGCGGTAACGCTCCTCATTGGTGAGGAAGCCGCGCTTGTACTGCCGCTCGATCTTGACGATCTCCTTCTCGGTATCGGCGATCAGGCCATACTTCTTCTCGGGGATGGTCATGTCGTAGATGGAGACGGTGAGGGAGCCGCGGGTGGAGAACTTGTAGCCCCGGTTCTTGATGGTGTCCAGCACATGGGCAGACACGGTGAAGCCGTGCTTGACGATGCACTTGTCGATGATCTTGCCAAGCTGCTTCTTGCCAACGATGAAGTTGACCTCGGGGTCGAACATCTGCTCGGGGTCGCTGCGGTCCACGAAGCCCAGATCCTGGGGGATGCCCTCGTTGAAGAGCAGGCGGCCCACGGTGGTGCGCACCAGCTTGTGGCGGACAACGCCGTCCACCTCCGCCTCCCGGCGGACCAGGATGGGCACGTGGAGCTCCAGCTCGCCCTCGTCGTAGGCCAGGCGGGCCTCGATGTCGTTGGAGAAGACGTGGAGTACCTCGCGGGGCAGCGCGCCGTCCTCGGTCTCGGAGCAGATGCCGGCATAGGTGGGAATATCGTCCAGGGAGCCGGGGTTCTTCACCCAGACATAGGAGTCGGGGGTGATGGCACCCGCGGCCAGGGCGGCCTTCACCGCAGCCACGTCGTCATAGGTCTCCTCGGCGGTGTGCTCGGGATACTTCTCATAGGTCAGGTAGTAGGAGCCGAGCACCATGTCCTGGGTGGGCACGGTGACGGGGCCGCCGTCCTGGGGCCGCAGCAGGTTGTTGGCCGAGAGCATGAGCACCCGGGCCTCGGTCTGGGCCTCGGCGGACAGGGGCACGTGGACAGCCATCTGGTCGCCGTCGAAGTCGGCGTTGAAGGCGGTACACACCAGGGGGTGCAGCTTGATGGCGCGGCCCTCCACGAGCACGGGCTCGAAGGCCTGAATGCCCAGGCGGTGCAGGGTGGGGGCGCGGTTGAGCATGACGGGGTGGTCCTTGATGACAAACTCCAGGGCGTCCCACACCTCGGCCTTGCCCTTGTCCACCATCTTCTTGGCGGACTTAATGTTGTTGGCCAGGCCGTCCTCCACAAGCTTTTTCATCACGAAGGGGCGGAAGAGCTCGATGGCCATCTCCTTGGGCAGGCCGCACTGGTAGATTTTCAGCTCGGGGCCGACCACGATGACGGAACGGCCGGAGTAGTCCACGCGCTTGCCCAGCAGGTTCTGGCGGAAGCGGCCCTGCTTGCCCTTGAGCATGTCGGACAGGCTCTTGAGGGCGCGGTTGTTGGCGCCGGTGACGGCGCGGCCCCGGCGGCCATTGTCGATGAGGGCGTCCACCGCCTCCTGGAGCATCCGCTTCTCATTGCGCACGATGATGTCGGGGGCGTTGAGCTGGATCAAACGCTTCAGGCGGTTGTTGCGGTTGATCACCCGGCGGTACAGGTCGTTCAGATCGGAGGTGGCAAAGCGGCCGCCGTCCAGCTGTACCATGGGGCGCAGCTCGGGGGGGATCACCGGCAGCACGTCGATGATCATCCACTCGGGCTTGTTGCCGGAGATGCGGAAGGCGTCTACCACCTCCAGGCGCTTGACAATGCGGGCCTTCTTCTGGCCGGAGGCGTCCTTCAGCTCGGCGCGGAGCTGGTTGGACAGCTCCTCCAGATCAATGTCCTGGAGCAGCTTCTTCACGGCCTCGGCACCCATGCCGGCCTCGAAGTCGTCCTCGTACTTCTCCCGCATGTCGCGGTACTCCTTCTCGGAGAGGATCTGGTTCTTGGCCAGGGGGGAGAAGCCGGGGTCAGTGACAATATAGCTGGCGAAGTAGAGCACCTTCTCCAGAATACGGGGGCTGATGTCCAGCAGCAGGCCCATGCGGGAGGGGATGCCCTTGAAATACCAGATGTGGCTCACCGGGGCGGCCAGCTCGATGTGGCCCATGCGCTCACGGCGTACCTTGGCACGGGTGACCTCCACGCCGCAGCGGTCGCAGATCTTGCCCTTGTAGCGGATCTTTTTGTACTTGCCGCAGTGGCACTCCCAGTCCTTGGTGGGGCCAAAGATCCGCTCGCAGAACAGACCGTCCCGCTCCGGCTTGAGGGTGCGGTAGTTGATGGTCTCCGGCTTCTTGACCTCGCCGTAGGACCACTCGCGGATCTGCTCCGGGGAGGCGATGCCGATCTGGATGGCGTCGAATTCAGCGTAACTCATATCTTTGCTCGTCCTCCCTTAATTAGTCCATATCCTCATCGGAATAGTCATCCGAGAAGTCGTCGCTGTCGTCCAGCTCCTCTGCGTCCGCGGCGGCCAGGTCGTCGTCGTCGCTGCCCTCCTTGAGGGTGTAGCCCGCGGCGGCGAAGTCGGACTCCCCGCCGGCGTCGTAGCCGTAGTAGTCGTCGTCCTCGTCGCGGAACTTGCCGGGCTGGTAGTTGTCCTCGTCGTCGTCCTTCAGCTCGATCTCCGCGCCCTGGTCGTCCAGCACCTTGATGTCCAGGCACAGAGACTGCAGCTCCTTGACCAGGACCTTGAAGGACTCGGGCACGCCGGGCTTGGGCACGTTGTGGCCCTTGACGATGGACTCGTAGGTGCGCACGCGGCCGGTGACATCGTCGGACTTGACGGTGAGGATCTCCTGCAGGGTGTAGGCCGCGCCGTAGGCCTCCAGGGCCCACACCTCCATCTCGCCGAAGCGCTGGCCGCCAAACTGGGCCTTGCCGCCCAGGGGCTGCTGGGTGACCAGGGAGTAGGGGCCGGTGGAGCGGGCGTGGATCTTGTCGTCCACCAGGTGGTGGAGCTTGAGGAAGTAGACGTAGCCCACGGTGACGGGGTTGTCGAACCGCTCGCCGGTGCGGCCGTCATACAGCCAGCTCTTGCCGTCGGGCCGCAGGCCGGCCATCTTCAGGGTCTCGGCGATGTCCTTCTCGTCGGCGCCGTTGAAGACGGGGGTGGCCACCTTCCAGCCCAGGGTCTTGGCCGCGTAGCCCAGGTGGACCTCCAGCACCTGGCCGATGTTCATACGGGAGGGCACGCCCAGGGGGTTCAGCACGATGTCCAGGGGGGTGCCGTCGGGCAGGAAGGGCATATCCTCCTGGGGCAGGATGCGGGACACGACGCCCTTGTTGCCGTGGCGGCCGGCCATCTTGTCGCCCACGGAGATCTTGCGCTTCTGGGCGATGTAGACGCGCACCACCATGTTGACGCCGGGGGACAGCTCGTCGCCGGCCTCGCGGGTGAAGACCTTCACGTCCACGATGATACCGCTCTCGCCGTGAGGCACCTTCAGGGAGGTGTCACGGACCTCGCGGGCCTTCTCACCGAAGATGGCGCGCAGCAGGCGCTCCTCGGCGGTGAGGTCGGTCTCGCCCTTGGGGGTGACCTTACCAACCAGAATATCGCCGGCGTGGACCTCGGCACCCACGCGGATGATGCCCCGCTCGTCCAGATCCTTCAGGGCGTCCTCGCCCACGTTGGGGATGTCACGGGTGATCTCCTCGGGGCCCAGCTTGGTGTCGCGGCTCTCGGTCTCGTACTCCTCGATGTGGATGGAGGTGAACACATCCTCCTTCACCATGCGCTCGTTGAGCAGGATGGCGTCCTCGTAGTTGTAGCCCTCCCAGGTCATGAAGCCCATGAGGATGTTCTTGCCCAGGGCGATCTCGCCGTTGTTGGTGGAGGGGCCGTCCACAATGACCTCGCCCTTCTCCACCCGCTGGCCGGCGTCCACGATGGGACGCTGGTTGATGCAGGTGCCGTGGTTGGAGCGCAGGTACTTGGTGAGCCGGTAGTCCTCCACGCGGCCGTCGTCGTAGCGGACGGAGACGGAGTCGGCGGCCACCCTGGTGACCACGCCGTCGTCCTCGGCCAGGATGGCCACCTCGGAGTCGATGCAGTTCTTGTGCTCCTGGCCGGTGGCCACGATGGGAGCCTGGGTGGTCAGCAGGGGCACGGCCTGACGCTGCATGTTGGCGCCCATCAGGGCGCGGTTGGCGTCGTCGTTCTCCAGGAAGGGGATCTGGGCGGTGGCGATGGAGAACATCATCTTGGGGGAGATGTCCATATAGTCCACCTGATCCCGGTCCACGTCGATGATCTCGTTGCGGTGGCGGCAGGTGATACGGTCGTGCACCAGGCAGCCGTTCTCGTCCAGCGGCTCGGTGGCCTGGGCGATGGTGTACTGGTCCTCCACGTCGGCGGTCATATAGTCCACCTGGTCGGTGACGTGGCCGGTGGCTTTATCCACCTTGCGGTAGGGGGCCTCGATGAAGCCGTAGCGGTTGATGCGGGCATAGGAGGCCAGATAGGAGATCAGGCCGATGTTGGGACCTTCGGGAGTCTCGATGGGGCAGAGGCGGCCGTAGTGGGAGTAGTGGACGTCGCGCACGTCGAAGGAGGCGCGGTCACGGGACAGGCCGCCGGGGCCCAGGGCGGACATACGGCGCTTGTGGGTCAGCTCGGCCAGGGGGTTGGTCTGGTCCATGAACTGGCTCAGGGGGGAGGAGCCGAAGAACTCCTTAATGGCGGCGGTGACGGGGCGGATGTTGATGAGGCTCTGGGGGGTGACGATGTCCAGATCCTGGATGGTCATGCGCTCCCGGATCACCCGCTCCATGCGGGAGAAGCCGATGCGGAACTGGTTCTGGAGCAGCTCGCCCACGCAGCGCAGGCGGCGGTTGCCCAGGTGGTCGATGTCGTCGGCGGAGCCCACCCCGTGGGCCAGGCAGTTGAGGTAGTTGATGGACGCCATGATGTCGTCCACGATGATGTGCTTGGGAATGAGGTCGTCGATGCGCTCCTTCACGGCCTCCTTGAGCTCCTCGCCGGTGTAATTCTGGAGCAGCTCCTGGAGCACGGTGAAGCGTACCTTCTCACTGACGCCGCACTCCTCCGGATCAAAGTCCACGAACTTGGACATATCCACCATGTGATTGGAGAATACTTTGATCTGCACGCCGTCGAGCTCCAGTACAACCTCGTTGACGCCCTTGTCGTCCAGCTCGTGGGCCCGCTCACGGGTGAGCACCTCGCCGGGCTCGGCGATGATCTCGCCGGTCATGGGGTCGGCCACGGGGGCGGCCAGGGTCTGATTCACCAGGCGGGTCCAGATCGACAGCTTCTTGTTGAACTTGTAGCGGCCCACGGCGGACAGGTCGTAGCGCCGGGGGTCGAAGAACAGGGCGTTGAGCAGGCTCTCGGCGGAGTCCACCGTGGGGGGCTCGCCGGGGCGCAGCTTGCGGTAGATCTCCAGCAGCGCGTCCTCATAGGTTTTGCAGGCGTCCTTCTCCAGGGTGGCAACGATGCGGGGATCCTCGCCGAACAGCTCGAGGATCTCGGGGTCGGTCTTGGGGCCCACCGCACGGATCAGGCAGGTGATGGGCAGCTTGCGGTTCTTGTCGATGCGCACGTAGAAGGCGTCGTTCAGGTCGGTCTCATACTCCAGCCAGGCGCCCCGGTAGGGGATGACGGTGGTGGCGTAGGTGATGCCGCCGGCCTTGTCCTCGGTGTGGGAGTAATAGATGCCGGGGGAGCGGACGATCTGGGAGACGATGACGCGCTCGGCGCCGTTGATGACGAAGGTGCCGGCCTTGGTCATCAGGGGGAAGTCGCCCATGAAGATCTCCTGCTCCTTGATCTCCTCGGTCTCCTTGTTGCGCAGGCGCACCCGCACCTTGATGGGCGCGGCGTACGTGGCGTCCCGGGCCTTGCACTCCTCCACGCTGTACTTGGGGGGCTCATCCATGGAGTAGTCGATGAAGGAGAGCTCCAGGTTGCCCGCGTAGTCGGTGATCGAGGCCACATCCTTGAAGACCTCCCGCAGTCCCGTGTCCAGGAACCACTGATAGGAGTTCTTCTGCACCTCCAGGAGGTTGGGCATGTCCAGGATTTCTTCATGGCGGGCAAAGCTCTTGCGGAGGGTCTTGCCGTAGTAGACGTCCTTGACCATCGTAGAAAAAACACCTCGTTTTCTTTGTTTGGGGAGCGTTGGGCGGCAGCGCTCTCCGGTTTCCATCGGCTGTCTTCCGTCAAACCCGACAAAGCGCGGCGGGGAAGAAGGAAGTACACGCTCGGCTGTGTGGACAAAAAAGAAACAAATCCTCTTGCGCTTTCCCGCCCCGCATGCTAAACTGTATCCAAGCTGGGAAAAAATCGGGAAAACTGGATTGGAAGATAAGAGCATTTCAGTATACCATGAAAAGGGAACAAAAGTCAATTGTTTTATCCGTCGAATCTGGAGAAATCCAGATTTTTTTATATTCTCATGAACAGAAGGGGAGAGCAGGCATGCTGGAGCGGTTTCTGGATCAGATTGGCGAGGTACTCCGCCTCTGCGAGGATACGGACGGAATTCTGGTGGTCAACCGGGAGGGGATCATCGAATACCACCGGATTCCGCTGAACAGCTACTGGTGCTCCCAGGACACGGTGGGGCGGCACATTCTGGAGCTCTATCCGGAGCTGGACGGGGAGAGCAGCACCATCCTTACCGCCCTGCGGACGGGCCGGGCCAGCTACAACGTTCTCCAGGACATCAACAACCACCGGGGGGAGCGGGTGCTGCTGGAGTCCACCACCATCCCCATCGTGGTGGACGGCCGGGTGGAGTGCGTGGTGGACTCGTCCAAGTACCACACCATTGACCAGCGGGTGATCCGTGGCGGGGAGGGCGGCGGCCTGTCCACCCTGGACCGGATGCTCACGGAAGACCCGGCCATGTTGGCCCTCAAGAGCCGCATCCGGGACGTGGCCGGGCTGGACTCGTCGGTGCTCATCTATGGTGAGACGGGAACGGGCAAGGAGCTGGTGGCCGAGTCGCTCCACAGCGAGGGCGGCCGGGCGGGACCTTTTGTCTCTCAAAACTGTGCGGCCATCCCGGCCACCCTGCTGGAGAGCCTGTTTTTTGGCACGGAAAAGGGAAGCTACACCGGCGCCCTCACCCGCAAGGGGCTGCTGGAGGAGGCGGACGGCGGCACCCTGTTCCTGGACGAGATCAACTCCATGGACCCGGCCCTCCAGGCCAAGCTGCTCAAGGTGCTGGAGGAGAAGAAAGTGCGCCGTCTGGGGGGCAGCCGGGACATCCCCTTCGACGTGCGGATCGTGGCGGCGGTAAACGAGAAGCCTCAGAAGCTCATCCGGGAGGGGCGCCTGCGGGAGGATCTGTACTACCGCCTGGGGGTGATTCGCCTGACTCTCCCGCCCCTGCGGGAGCGGCTGTGCGACATCGGCCCGCTTGCGGACTACTTTATCGAGCACTATAACCGGAAGCTGCACCGGAGGGTGCGGGGGCTGAGCGAGCGGGCCCTCCGGCTGCTCCGGGGCTATGCGTGGCCGGGCAATGTGCGGGAGCTGAAAAACGCCATCGAGGGGGCGGTGGCCGTCGCCCGGGGGGAGCGCCTCACCGTGGAGGACATGGAGGAGATCCTGGCCGGGCGGCTGGGCGGCCTGAACCGGCCGCCGGAGCTGCCGGAGGCCCTGCGCCTGGAGGAGAGCTTTTCCCTCACCCGGGCGCTGGACTCCTACGAGCGGGAGCTGCTCAGCCGGGCTATGCAGCAGGCCGGCTCCATCTCCCAGGCAGCCCGCCTGCTGGGCCTGTCCCGGCAGAATTTGAAGTACAAGCTGAAAAAATTTGACCTGTAAAAAATTTTGCGCCGCAAAATATTTTCCCCCTGAAAAAGGGCCCGAGAGCCGGAGGTATGTCCTATAATACCGGCCCTCGGGTCCTTTTTTGGGCATTAGGGTGAGCTGGCATCCCGTTTGCAAAGTTAAGTGCACGAAACTTGCCGCAGGCGGAAAGGAAGGCTGATATGCGGAGACTTTGGTACAACGGAACGGTTGCCTCGATGGACGGCGCCATGCGCCGCTATGAGGCGGTGGGCGCGGAGGACGGCAGACTGACCTTTTTGGGGAGCGTTCAGGAGGCTCTGGCGCAGGCGTGGGATGAGACGAGGGATTTACAGGGTGCCATGGTGCTGCCCGGCTTCACCGATTCCCACATGCACCTGCTCCACTACGCCATGATTCAGAAAAACCTCTCCCTGTTTGGCGTGGCGTCCATCGGGGAGATTATAGAACGGGGGCGGGCCCGGATTGAGCGGGACCACCCATCCTACCTGATCGGCATGGGCTGGAATCAGGAGACCATGGCGGAGGGGCGCCTGGTGACGCGGGAGGATTTGGACCGCATCTCCACCGATATCCCGGTGTGTATGCTGCGGACCTGCCTGCACATAGGGGCCTGCAACTCCGTAATGCTGGAGCGCATCCGCGCGCTGGAGGATGTGGCGCCCGAGGTGCTGGCCCTGGTGGACTTTTCCAACGGCATTCTGCGGGAGGATGCCGCCCGCCTGTATATGAAGGTGCTCCCCCAGGCGGATGACGCCTATGTAAAGGAGCTGATCCGGCTGGGCCAGCGGGATCTGAACGCGGCGGGCATTACCTGTGTCAATTCCGACGATCTGAAGGCCATTGCCGGAGTGGACCCTATCCGATTGATCGGCATCTTCCGGGAGATGGAGGCGGACGGAGAACTGACGGTGCGGGTCTACGAGCAGTGCCTGGTGGAGCCCGAGGACTTTGAGCGGCTCCAGGCGGTGCGCAGCGATCCGGCCGACCGGGAGAGCCTCTTCCGCACCGGCCCCCGCAAGCTGCTCCAGGACGGCTCCCTGGGAGCCAAGTCGGCGGAGATGATTGACGGCTACCTGGACGAGCCGGACAACCACGGCATCCCTATCTACACCGAGGAAGAGCTGTGCAGCCGGATTCGCGCGGCCCATACCGCCCATATGGACGTGGCGGTGCATGCCATCGGCGACCTGGCCTTCCGCAAGGTGTGCGACGCCATCGAGTGGGTGGAGCGGGAAGAGCCCTGGCCGGATCACCGCCACGGCATCGTCCACGCCCAGACTACCACACCCGCCCTGCTGGAGCGGATGAAGGCCCTGGGCCTCCAAGCGTACATCCAACCCATCTTCATTGACGCCGACATGAACATCATCGCCGAGCGGGTGGGGGAGGCCCACGCGAAGGAATGCTACAACTGGAAGGCCATGGAGGATCTGGGCATCCGGGTCAGCGGCGGCTCCGACTGCCCGGTGGAGCCCTTCAACGTGTTGGACAACCTGCGCGCCGCCGTCACCCGGCAGAACCGGGCGGGCACCAGGGTCTACCTGCCCGAGCAGGCCCTCACGGTGGAGCAGGCCGTGCGGCTGTTTACCTCCGATGCCGCCTGGGCCAGCCGGGATGAGGCTGTCCGCGGCACCCTGGAGCTGGGCAAGCAGGCCGACCTTGTGGTGCTGGACCGGGATCTGTTTAAAATCTCTCACCAAGACTTTAATCGGGTTAAGGTTTTGGAGACGGTGTTAAATGGTGTGACAGTCTATCGGGCGGAAACGCTGTAGTCCGTTCACAGCTTAGATCATAGGCAACGAAACAACGGGGAGGAAGCACTATGAAGAAGAAATCCTTCTGGAAGGATACCGTGATTGTAGGTTTGGCGCTGTTTTCCACCATGTTTGGTGCCGGAAACCTGATATTCCCGCCGCAAATTGGCCTGTTCAGCGGACAGGAGTGGTTCCTAGGTGCTATGGGCCTGCTGCTGGGTGGCATCGTTCTGCCGGTTATGGCTCTCTGGGCGGTTAATAACGTCGGAGAGGGCTCTGAGGACCTAATGGGCCACGTGTCTCCGTGGTGTTATAACGCGTTTTATCTGGTGAGCTGTACACTGATCGCCATGGGCTCTACCTTACCCAAGAGTGCTGCTACCACTTATGAAATCGGAATTCAGCCGCTTTTCCCGCAGGTGCCCAACTGGGCAGTTATCATTGTGTTCTTTGTTTTGGTCTACTTTTTTGCCTGTGACCGGGAGTCGGTGATCGACAAGCTGGGGAAATATATGACGCCTATCCTACTGGTGCTTCTGGCAATTGTCCTTATCAAGGGTGTGGTGACGCCGGTAGGGGAGCCAGTGGATACCGGGATCGGAAACCCCTTTGGGGATGCCATGCTGACGGCCTATAATACAGGCGATCTGACGGTCGGCATCATGTTTGCAAGCGTCATCCTGGGTGATCTCCGCCGCCGAGGCTATGACGGAAAGGAGAGCCGAAGAGGCGGATTTATGGCGGGTATCGTCTGCATTATCGCCCTGTTTGCTGTTTATGGTACTCTGACCTACATTGGCGCCACGGCTAGCGGTATCTATGCCCAGGATACTGCCCAGACCGCGCTGCTCTCTGGTGTCATTCGGCAAATCATGGGGACTGCCGGGCTGGCTTGTATGGGCGGCGCGGTAGCCATGGCCTGTCTGACGACTGCGGTCGGCATTGGAACCACAGTTGTCTCATTTATTTATGAATTTCTAAAAAAGAGAGTGCCCTACAAGCTGCTGATGCTGATAGCCTGCATCATCGGAGTTTTCATGGGGATCACCGGAGTACAGAATATCGTGAACTATGTTACACCAATTTTCCTGGTGATCTATCCGGTCTGCATTGTTATGACCATCTTGGGACTGCTGGACCGCTTTCTGCCGAACGACGGTTTCTACAAGGGTGGCGTTTTGATGGCGGGGATTGTGAGCCTGGGGGACGCGGTGCTTAGTGTGGCGCCTGACATTGGCTGGTTGAAGGACCTGATGAGTATGTTCCCGCTCTCCGATTTGGGCTTTGCGTGGCTGGCTCCAGCCGTTATAGGCGCAGTAGTGGGAGCCCTTCTGTGCAGGGGAAAGGAAAAATATCAGGCCATGGGCGACCCAATTGCAGAGGAAATTGCAAAAAACGAATGATTGAATAGTGCCAGGGGAGCGGCGGAGGGGGGAAGCCCCTCCGCCGCTCTGGCGGTTCTGACTGGAAACGGGCCGGAAAGCTTTGCAAAATCTAGTGATTTTCTGATTGACTTTAGAATTCGCATATGGTAAAATTCTAAATCGCGCAGGTATGCCTGCCAAAAGGGGATACGCGGCAGAAAAGCCAGACGGCCCTGCAAATCAAGCGATGGGAGGCAGACCGCATGCTGACGGAACTCAAGCAGGGCTCCAAGGTGGTCGGCGTCAAGCAGACCAAGCGGGCCGTCAATGATGGGAAAGCCGCCCGGGTTTTTCTGGCAGAGGATGCCGATCCCAGGGTGACCGCCCCGGTGGAGGCCCTGTGCGCAGAAAAACAGATTCCGGTGGAGCGGGTTCCCCAGATGAAGGAACTGGGCTCCGCATGCGGTATCGCCGTGCCCAGCGCGGTGGCCGCGCTGCTGCACTGATTTTAGCGAAACGGAATAATTTTCATCCGTTTCGTTAAAATATATTCTTTAGAAACCAAGAAAGGAGGAAAACCATGCCTACGTTTAACCAGCTCGTCCGCAAGGGACGCGAGGCCGCGACCTACAAGTCCACCGCTCCCGCCATGCAGAAGGGCCTGAACACCCTGCAGAACCGCATGACCGACCTGCCTTCTCCCCAGAAGAGAGGTGTGTGCACTGCGGTTCGTACCGCCACCCCCAAGAAGCCGAACTCCGCTCTGCGTAAGATCGCCCGTGTGCGTCTGACCAACGGGATGGAGGTCACCGCCTATATCCCCGGTGTCGGCCACAACCTGCAGGAGCACTCTGTGGTCATGATCCGCGGCGGCCGTGTCAAGGACCTGCCCGGCGTGCGTTACCACATCATCCGCGGCACTCTGGATGCCCAGGGCGTTGCCAACCGCATGCAGGCCCGTTCCAAGTACGGCGCGAAGCGGCCCAAGGCCGGCAAGAAGTAATTTTTCTCCGTAAAAATTCTTCTGAAAACCCAATAAGAGACTTTATGCGCAAACGCGCAAGGCAGTTGTCCTTGCGGAAGCGCTTACCTATATATAATAGGGGGCGTTTTCTGTGGGGCACTGGACAAGCAGGCACTTGTCTTACACGGGGGCTTTTCTGAAAAGCCTTCGAGTACCTATGAAATCATACTATGAAGGAGGGAAGCAAAGTGCCCAGAAGAGGAAACGTACCCAAGCGGGAGGTTCTGCCCGATCCGATTTACAACTCCGTCCTGGTGACCAAGCTGGTCAACAGCATCATGCTGGACGGCAAGAAGGGTGTGGCCCAGAAGGTCGTCTACGGTGCTTTCGACATCATCAAGGAGAAGACCGAGAAGGACCCCCTGGACGTGTTCACCACCGCTCTGGAGAACATCATGCCGTCCCTGGAGGTCAAGGCCCGCCGCGTGGGCGGCGCCACCTACCAGGTGCCCATCGAGGTTCGCCCCGAGCGCCGTCAGACCCTTGGTCTGCGGTGGCTGACCAACTACTCCCGCGCCCGCAGCGAGAAGACCATGAAGGAGCGGCTGGCCGGCGAGATCATGGATGCCGCCAACAACCTCGGCTCCGCGGTCAAGAAGCGCGAGGACACCCACAAGATGGCCGAGTCCAACAAGGCCTTCGCGCACTATCGCTGGTAATAAGGAGTTAGAGTATGCCTAGGAAAGTTACCTTAGAGAATACCAGAAACATCGGTATCATGGCCCATATCGATGCCGGTAAGACCACCACCACCGAGCGTATCCTCTACTACACCGGCGTCAACTACAAGATCGGTGAGACCCATGACGGCACCGCCACCATGGACTGGATGGCTCAGGAGCAGGAGCGCGGCATCACCATCACTTCCGCGGCTACCACCTGCTATTGGAAGGGGTCCAAGGACCAGTTCCCCCAGACCCGCATCAACATCATCGACACTCCAGGCCACGTGGACTTCACCGTGGAGGTGGAGCGCTCCCTGCGCGTGCTGGACGGCTCCGTGACCGTCATGTGCGCCAAGGGCGGCGTCGAGCCCCAGTCTGAGACCGTGTGGCGCCAGGCCGACCACTACAAGGTCCCCCGCATGATTTACGTCAATAAGATGGACATCATGGGCGCGGACTTCTACAACGTGCTCAACATGATCCACGACCGGCTCAAGTGCAACGCGGTGCCCATCCAGCTCCCCATCGGTTCCGAGGATACCTTCAAGGGCATCATCGACCTGGTGGAGATGGATGCCGACATCTACTACGACGAGCTGGGCAAGGACATGCGCGTGGAGGAGATCCCCGCCGATATGCTGGAGCTGGCCCAGGAGTACCGCACCAAGCTCATCGACGCCTGTGCTGACATCGACGATGAGATCATGGAGCTGGCCCTGGAGGAGAAGCCCATCCCCGAGGATATGATCCGCCGTGCCCTGCGCAAGGGCACCATCGAGAACCTGCTGGTTCCCGTGACCTGCGGTACCTCTTACCGCAACAAGGGCGTCCAGAAGCTGCTGGATGCCATCGTGGACTTCATGCCCTCCCCGCTGGACATCCCGGCCATCAAGGGTGTGAACCCCGACACCGACGAGGAGGACGAGCGTCCCGCCGACGACAACGCGCCCTTCTCCGCCCTGGCCTTTAAGATTATGACCGACCCCTACGTGGGCCGCCTGTCCTTCTTCCGTGTGTACTCCGGCAAGCTCACCACCGGTTCCTCCGTGCTCAACAGCACCAAGAACCAGAAGGAGCGCATCGGCCGCATCCTGCAGATGCATGCCAACCACCGGGAGGACATCGAGGAGGTCTTCTCCGGCGACATCGCCGCCGCCGTGGGCCTGAAGAACACCACCACCGGCGATACCCTGTGCGATGATAATCACCCCATCATCCTGGAGTCCATGGAGTTCCCTGACCCTGTCATCCGCGTGGCCATCGAGCCCAAGACCAAGGCTGGTCAGGAGAAGATGGGCCTGGCGCTGGTAAAGCTGGCTGAAGAGGACCCCACCTTCCGTACCTGGACCGACGAGGAGACCGGCCAGACCATTATCGCCGGCATGGGCGAGCTCCACCTGGAGATCATCGTCGACCGTCTGCTCCGCGAGTTCAAGGTGGAGGCCAACGTGGGCGCACCCCAGGTCGCCTACAAGGAGACCATCAAGAAGTCGGTCGAGCAGGATACCAAGTATGCCCGCCAGTCCGGCGGTAAGGGCCAGTACGGCCACGTCCGCATCACCGTGGAGCCCAATGAGCCCGGCAAGGGCTATGAGTTCCTCAACGAGATCACCGGCGGCGTTATCCCCAAGGAGTATATCCCTGCGGTGGACGCCGGTATCCAGGGCGCCATGCAGGCGGGTGTTCTGGCCGGTTACCCTGTTGTGGATGTGAAGGTCCACCTGACCTTCGGCTCCTACCACGAGGTCGACTCCTCCGAAATGGCGTTCAAGATCGCCGGCTCCATGGCGTTCAAGGAGGCCTGCCGCAAGGCGGACGCCATCCTGCTGGAGCCCGTGATGAAGGTTTCTGTCATCGTGCCCGACGAGTATCTGGGCAACGTCATCGGCGATCTGACCAGCCGCCGCGGCATGATTCAGGGCCAGGAGAGCCGTCCCGGCGCCACTCAGGTGGATGCCCTGGTGCCCCTGGCCAGCATGTTCGGCTACGCCACTGACCTGCGCTCCTCCACCCAGGGCCGCGGCCAGTACTCCATGGAGCCCCACAGCTATGTGGAGATCCCCAAGAGCATCGCCGAGAAGATTATCGCGGAGCGGGGCCGCAAGGACGATTAATTTCCGTCCTTTGGCATTTCTCGCAACAAGGGTATTGCATTTTATCCTGCAATGCTATACAATATTTTCGCATTATTGTGGAAATAAGAACCATCTTACTATCAGAATTTAAGGAGGAACATCCAAATGGCTAAGGCTAAATTTGAGCGTACCAAGCCCCATGTCAACATCGGCACCATCGGCCACGTTGACCACGGCAAGACCACTCTGACCGCCGCTATCACCAAGTATCTGGCTCTGAAGGGCCAGGCTCAGTACGAGGATTACTCCAGCATCGACAAGGCTCCCGAGGAGCGTGAGCGCGGCATCACCATCAACACCGCCCACGTGGAGTACGAGACCGATGCCCGTCACTATGCCCACGTTGACTGCCCGGGCCACGCCGACTATATCAAGAACATGATCACCGGTGCTGCTCAGATGGACGGCGCCATCCTGGTTATCGCCGCCACCGATGGCCCCATGGCTCAGACCAAGGAGCACATCCTGCTGGCCCGTCAGGTGGGCGTGCCCGCCATCGTCGTGTTCCTGAACAAGTGCGATCAGGTGGACGACGAGGAGCTGCTGGAGCTGGTCGAGATGGAGGTCCGCGAGACCCTGTCCAAGTACGAGTTCCCCGGCGACGATATCCCCATCATCAAGGGCTCCGCTCTGAACGCCCTGACCTGCGAGGGCGGTGTGGACGATCCCGACTTCGCCTGCATCAAGGAGCTGATGGATGCCGTCGACAGCTATATCCCCACTCCTGACCGTAAGGCGGATCAGCCCTTCCTGATGCCCGTCGAGGACGTGTTCACCATCACTGGCCGCGGCACCGTCGCTACCGGCCGTGTGGAGCGCGGTACCATCAAGATGAACGAGGAAGTCGAGATCGTTGGCCTGACCGACGAGAAGAAGAAGACCGTCGTCACCGGCATCGAGATGTTCCGCAAGCTGCTGGACTTTGCTGAGGCCGGCGACAACATCGGCACCCTGCTGCGCGGCGTCGCCAAGACCGACATCGAGCGTGGCCAGGTTCTGTGTAAGCCCGGCTCCATTCACCCCCACACCAAGTTTGTGGGCCAGGTGTACGTTCTGAGCAAGGACGAGGGCGGCCGTCACACCCCCTTCTTTAACAACTACCGTCCTCAGTTCTACTTCCGTACCACTGACGTTACCGGCGTCATCACCCTGCCCGAGGGCACCGAGATGTGCATGCCCGGCGATAACGTTGACATGAAGGTGGAGCTGATCACCCCCATCGCCATCGAGAAGGGCCTGCGTTTTGCTATCCGTGAGGGTGGCCGTACCGTGGGTTCCGGCGTCGTCATCGACATCGAGGAGTAATTACCACTCCGTTAGAAAGAGCTGGCCTTTGGGCCGGCACTCATAAGACAGCATAAGATTGTTTTCGGGAAACGGCGTAGCTTTGGCTACGCCGTTTCTCCGTTAGCAAACCGATGTATCAGCTATTAAGAAGGCCGATCTGGGCCATTCGCGTTGGCTCAAACCACGTTTTATATCTGTTTGAAGGTACAAAACGTTCCGCAGCCTGTCGGAACGATTTTTCGACAGGCTGAAGGGGCCTGTCTACTGGACAGGCCCCTGAATTTATGATACAACAGAGGAAAAGAGAGTGAGGGGGCGTATCAGACATGCAGATTACACTGACCAACCTGGGAACCGTCACCCCGGACGAGGCAGAGGAGACCTTACAGACGGTGACCGACTTTCTGAAGGGGCTGAATCTGGAGAAGCTCATCACCCTGCTGCTCCTTCTGGCAGGCTGCCTGGTGGTCATGAAGCTGGTTCTCCGGCTGACCGACCGGGCCTTCCTCCGCCTGGAGCTGGAGCGGAGCCTGCATACCTTCATCCATGCGGCCCTGCGGGTTATTTTGTGGATGATTACCCTGTGTATCGTTCTGGACTACGTGGGAGTGCCCATGACTAGCCTGGTGGCGGTGCTCAGCGTCATTGGACTGGCGGTGTCTCTGGCCATCCAGGGCACTCTGTCCAACCTGGCCGGCGGCATCCAGGTGCTGCTCTCCAAGCCCTTCAAGGCGGGGGACTACGTGGAGGCCGGCGGCATCTCCGGTACGGTGCAGGAGGTGGGACTGGCCTACACCAAGCTGTGTACCGTGGACAACAAGGTGATCTCCGTACCCAACGGACAGATTTCCGGGGAAAAGATCATCAACTACAGCACGGAAGAGCGGAGGAGAGTAGATCTCACCTTCAACGCCTCTTATGACAGCCCGCTCCAGCAGGTGACCGGCGTTCTGCGGGCAGTCGTGGCCGCGCACCCCATGGCCCTGGCCGAGCCGGAGCCCTTTGTGCGGGTCAACGCCTACCGGGACAGCAGCATTGAGTATGTGGTCCGGGTGTGGTGCGCCACGGGGGATTACTGGACGCTGTACTACGACCTGTTGGAGCAGGTTAAGGAGGCTTTTGACCAGAACGGCATTGAGATGACCTACAACCATCTGAATGTCCACCTGATGGAGCGGGAGAGGAGCGAGCCGTGAGCGATAATGTGGAGGTCGGCCGCGGTTTAAACCGAATTTTTATCGGGCAGCTTCTTGTGATTGTGGCCATGATTTTGGCCACAATTCCCCCGGTCGGACTGTTTGCGGTTGTGGCGGCGCTGGTTCTGCCCATGATGGGGCTGTATCAGGCGGGCCGGGTGGATAAGGGCTATCACATGGCCTTTGTGCTCTCTGTTGTGGCCCGGGTGTCGGGGCTGCTGTGCAGGTCGATCGGGGTCCCGGATCTGCTCGGTTATATCCTCGAATTCGCGGTGGTCTACCTGGTCTGCACCAAGACCGCCAGACGGTTGGAGGCGGAAGGAGACTTGTCCACGGCAGCCCGGGGGCGGTTTGTGTGGAAACTCGATGCGGCCTGCCTGGCGGTCACGCTCCTCTCCGGCCTCCTTGTGCCAATCATGGGCGAGAGGCTGGTTGGCCTCCTGCTGGTTACACTGGTCGCTGCGCTGGCGAACGCCGTCTTCTATATGACTTTCCTTTATCGGGCCTCCAAGAGACTCCAGGAGTAAATGGAAAGCGCGGCGCGAGAGCGCCGCGCTTTCCATTCAGGCGGGCATCTCCAGCCCGTGGATGAAGCCCCCGAGCTGGGCGGAGAGCACATCGCCGCCGATGACCGTGCTCTTGTAGACGAGCAGGCCGGCCTGGATGCCGCTCTCACCGGTGGGGTAGTTGGTGATCTCATAGGTGTACCGCTTGACGCGCTTGCCGCAGTAGTCGGTCAGATCGAAGCCCTGGCTGGCCTGGAGTTCCAGGTACTGGCTGTAGGTCTCGTCGAACTGCTCGGGGATGATCAGCTCCTCCACGGCGATGGGGTCGCTGGAGACCGACCAGCCGTAGCTCTCCAGATAGGCGATCCGGTCCTCGTTGGTGCGGACTCCCTTGGGGCTGACCGCAGCGGAGGCCGCCGCGCCCCGCCCCCCCAGCAGCCCGGCGGCCGCCACCAGTACGCCGCAGACCACGGCGGCGGCCGCCGCGACGGCTGCAATTCGGCCCTTGCGGACCTTGGCGGTGATGATGAACACAGCGCAACGCTCCCTTCCGAAAAGTGGTCGTGATGATTGGTATGTTCTTTTCCACCGTTGTATGCTAAAATGTTGAAAAAAGGACGAGCCACAGGAGGAGCCTATGGAGCGGTTGGATAAAATTTTGGCCAATACAGGCCGGTGGTCCCGAAAAGAGGCGCGGGAGCTGGTGCGGGCCGGCCGGGTGGCCGTGGACGGCGTGACAGCCCAGGCGGCGGACGGGAAATACGACCCCGCGGCCCGCTTTGAGGTGGACGGCGAAACGGTTTCCGGGGAGCGGCTGGTTTACCTGATGCTCCACAAGCCGGCGGGGCTGGTGTCCGCGACGGAGGACCCCCGCCAGCCCACCGTGCTGGAGCTGCTGCCCCAGCATCTGCGCCGGGTAGGGCTCTTCCCGGCGGGACGGCTGGACAAGGACACCGAGGGCCTGCTCCTGCTCACCAATGACGGACCCCTGGCCCACCGCCTGCTGGCCCCCCGGAACCACGTGGACAAGACCTACTTCGTCCGGGTGGACGGGGAACTGGATGGGGCGGACGCGGCGGCCTTTGCCGCAGGGATGATGCTGGAAGACGGGCTGGCCTGCCTGCCTGCGGGGCTGGAGGTGCTGGAGCAGCCGGACACCGCCCTCGTTACCCTACACGAGGGCAAGTACCACCAGATCAAGCGCATGCTGGCGGCCCGGGGGAAGCCGGTGGTGTACCTCAAACGGCTGACCATGGGGCCGCTCATGCTGGACCCGGCCCTGGAAAGGGGGGAGTGGCGGCCTCTGTCTGCGGAGGAGGTGGCCGCTCTGCGGCAGGCGTAGGGGCGGCCCGGGCGGGGAACGTTCACGGCCAACTTGCCCGGCACAGCCGGGCATGCCAGCGCTTTGGCTTAGCGCTGCGGTTTCGTCTGCGCCCTGCCTTCGTCTCCCAGCCCACGGCCTCTGTGCTTCCTGTCAGCTTTCGGCAATTTCAACAAAAAATTTTGCAAAACCTATTGAAAAGGGCAAAAAGACCCGGTATAATAGAAAGGAAACGGACGAGAGAGCGGTTTGTCCCCCTGCGGGGGAATCAAAATAAGGAGGCTATCACCATGTCCAGCAGGATTTTTCAGAGCGTTGTCTTACAGATGAAGGACAGCACGGAGAGAGCCATCGGCGTGATCGATTCTGAGGGAACGGTGGTGGCCTGCAATGAGCTAAGCTGCATCGGGGAGCACTGGCCGGGCGCCGTGGAGGCGGTCAACAGGGGCGAGGGAGACGCGGTCCGCTTTGACGGGCGCACCTTCAAGGCCCTGGCTGGCTGGGGGGCCCAGTTCGACTATGCCGCCTTTGTCAAGGGTGAGGACTCCGAGGCGCAGATGCTCTGCGCCATGGCCACGGTGGCGCTGAACGGCGCCAAGACCTACTATGAGGAGAAGCACGACAAGGCCACCTTTGTCAAGAACATCATCTCCGACAACATTCTGCTAGGGGACATCTATGTCCGCGCCAAGGAGCTGCACTTTGTCTCCGAGGCGCCCCGGGCGGTGTTCCTGATCCGCCAGGTGGAGACCAGCGATCCCGCCCTCATTGACGTGGTGCATACCCTGTTCCCCGACAAGCAGGTGGACTTCGTTCTCTCGATCAGCGAGACTGACGTGGCCCTCATCAAGCAGCTCTCTGAGGGGGCCGAGCCACGGGAGCTCTATAAGATCGCCAAGCAGATCGAGGAGAAGATCACCGAGGAGCTCCATGTGCGGGTGGTCATCGGCATCGGCACCATCGTGGGCCACATCCGGGAGTTGGCCCGGGCCTACAAGGAGGCGGGGATCGCCATCGACGTGGGCCGGGTGTTCGACACGGAGAAGAGCATCATCAATTACGAGAATCTGGGTATCGGTCGGCTGATCTACCAGTTGCCCACCACCCTGTGCGAGATGTTCCTTCAAGAGGTGTTTAAGAAGAACCCCATCGACGCACTGGACCAGGAGACCCTGTTCACCATCAACAAGTTCTTTGAGAACAACCTGAACGTATCCGAGACGGCCCGGAAGCTCTTTGTCCACCGGAACACCCTGGTGTACCGCCTGGAGAAGATCAAGAAGCTTACCGGACTGGATCTGCGGGAGTTTGACGACGCCATCACCTTCAAGGTGGCGCTGATGGTCAAGAAGTACCTGATCTCCCGGGGCATCGACAACTGAGTGCACTGCCAGCAGGGGCGCCGGAGACGGCGTCCCTGCTGGCAGTGGGCATTTCTTTCGAATACGATAAATGAGGTAACCGAGCGTGATACGGCTTATTGACATTCAAAAGTCCTACGACAACGGGACAAAGGCCCTGAAGGGGGTCAACCTGCGCATCGACGACGGGGAATTTGTCTTTCTGGTGGGCCCTTCCGGCTCCGGAAAGTCTACGATTCTGAAGCTCATCACCGCCGAAATCGCGCCCACCGGCGGGCGGCTGATGGTCAACGGCTACAATCTGAACAACATCCGGCCCCGGCAGGTGCCCTACATGCGGCGCACCCTGGGGGTCATCTTCCAGGATTTCCGGCTCATTGAGAAAAAGACGGTGCGGGAGAACCTGACCTTTGCCATGCGGGCGGTGGGGGCCTCCCCCCGGGAGATCCGCAAGCGTGTGCCCTACGTACTGGAGCTGGTGGGCCTGGACCAGAAGGGGGACCGCAAGCCCAACCAGCTCTCCGGCGGCGAGCAGCAGCGGGTGGCCATCGCCCGCGCCCTGGTGAACAACCCCCAGATGATTATCGCCGACGAGCCGACGGGCAATCTGGACCCCATGCGCTCCCTGGAGATCATGATGCTGCTGGAGCGCATCAACGAGCTGGGTACCACCGTGCTGGTGGTCACCCACGCGAAGGAACTGGTCAACCGCTTCTCCAAGCGGGTGGTGGCCATTGAGAACGGCAGGATCATCAGCGACGAGACGGGCGGGTATTACAACAATGAGACAACGATATGATTTCGGCTATTTCCTCTCAGAGGGCTTCCACAGCATCTTCACTCACGGCTTTATGTCCTTCGCCGCGGTTTGCATGATTATCTGCTGCCTGCTCATCATGGGCTCCTTTACCCTGGTGGCGGTGAATGCGGAGAACATGTTCAGCGATCTGGAGGCCGAGAACCAATTCACGGCGTACATCGACGAGAGCCTCACCCAGGAGGAGGCCAAAGCCCTCCAGGACGACATCGAGGCGGTACCCAACGTGGCCCGGGCGGAATTCATGACCAAGGAGCAGGCCCAAGAGGAGTTTGAGGCCGATTATGAGGGCAACGAGCTGTTTGACGGCCTGCCCTCCGATGTGTACCGGGACCGGTTCCATGTCTATCTGGACGACATCAGCAAGCTGACTGAGACAGAGAACGCGGTAAAAGAGGTAACCGGCGTGGCCAAGACTAAATCAGCCCCCGAGATCGCCGAGGGCTTCACCGTCATCCGCAACATCGCCGGGGCGGTGGCCGTGATCCTGGTGGTGATCCTGTTGGCGGTGAGCCTGTTTATTATCGCCAACACCATCAAGCTGGCCACCTTCAACCGGCGGGAGGAGATCGCCATCATGAAGATGTGCGGCGCCACCAACGCCTTTGTCCGCTGGCCCTTCGTCTTTGAGGGCCTGATCCTGGGGCTGGTGGGTGCGGTGGCGGCCTTCTTCCTCCAGTGGGGCATCTATGTGCTGGTGGGCAGCGCCATCAGCGGCTCGGACACCATCTCCCTGATCACCGTGCTGCCCTTCCAGCCCATGGCTTTACGGGTGCTGGGCGTGTTCGTCCTCACCGGCTTCGTCATCGGCGCGGGCGGCTCGGTGCTGGCCATCCGCAAGTTTCTGCAGGTATAACGGCAGCGGCAAAAGGAGGCTTCCATGGCGTTTGACAGATCCCTTCGGCGGGCGGCATGCGCCCTGCTGACGGCCGCGCTGCTGGTTCCCGCCTGGGGCGGGCTAGCCCGGCAGGTGCGGGCGGCGGCCCAGAGCGAGATCGACGCGCTGAAGGCCGAGCAGGCGGAGAGCCAGGCCCGGCAGGAGGAGCTGAAGGAGCAACTAGCCGACGTGAAAGAGGACCAGGCGGCCGCCCGGCAGAAGCGGCAGATCCTACAGCAGCAGTTAGAGGCAATCAATGCCGAGCTGGACAGCATCAACGCGCAGATCTCCTACTATGACGGGGAGATCGCCCAGAAAGAGGCGGAGCGCAGGGAGGCGGAGGCCAAAGAGCAGGCCCAGTATGAGCGGTTCTGCGAGCGGGTGCGCGCCATGGAGGAGGAGGGGACGGTGTCCTACTGGTCCATCCTCTTTAACGCCGAGGACTTCTCCGACCTGCTGGACCGTCTGGCCGATGTGGACGCGGTGATGGACTACGACAACCAGGTCATGGAGGAGCTGACCGCGGCCCGGCAGGAGCTGGAGCGGCTTCAGGCGGAGCTGGAGAGCGCCCGCGCGGAGGAGCAGGCGGCCAGGGAGCAGCAGGAGGCCAAGAGGGCGGAGCAGCAGGCCAAGGTGGCGCAGGCCCAGAAGCTGCTGGACCAGATCAACGCCGATGTGGCGGAGGTCAACCGGCAGTTGGACACAGAGAACGCGGAGTGGGCCGCCATCGGGGCGGACATCGCCCGGAAGCAGAAGGAGCTGGAGGAGCAGCGGAAGCAGAACAACGTCCAGCTCCCGCCTACCGGCGACGGCTGGCTGTGGCCCCTGCCTGCGTCCAATTTGAAGCTGACCTCGGCCTTCGGCTACCGGATGCACCCGGTGGATCACGTGCCAAACAGCCACACCGGCATTGACGTGGCCGCCTCCACCGGCGTCCCCATCTACGCGGCCAGGGGCGGACAGGTCATTATGTCGGAGTATGGCGCCGGCGCCAACTGGTCCTACGGCAACTTCGTGGTCATCGACCACGGGGACGGCACCACCACCCTCTACGCCCACATGTCCTCGCGGGCGGTGAGCGAGGGGCAGATGGTGTCCCAGGGGCAGACCATCGGCGCCGTGGGCGACACCGGCAATACGTCGGGCCCCCACCTCCACTATGAGGTGCGGCGGAACGGCCAGCGGACAGACCCCGAGGCATATTATCCCAATCTTCCCTTCATTCGGGCCTATAATTGGTAATGGAACGGACATAAAAGGAGCGGCAACGTGGCAAAGAAGCAGAGTCAGAAAAAGAGACCCCAGAAGCAGAAAATCGAGTGGCGCCGGGTGTTTGTGGCCGGGCTGGCCGTGGTGATGGCCCTCCTCCTGCTGCTGCCCATGATCAGCATGATCGCCGGCGGCGTGGGCGCGGTGACGCAGAGCGAGATCGACGCGCTGAAGGAGGAGCAGCGGGAGAGCCAGGTCAAGCAGCAGGAGTTGAAGAACCAGCTGGCCGACGTGAAGGAGGACCAGGCTGCCGCCCAGCAGAGGCGGCAGCTCCTGCAGCAGCAGTTGGAGGCCATCAATGCCGAGCTGGACAGCATCAACGCGCAGATCTCCTACTACGACCAGGAAATCGCCCAGAAAGAGGCGGAGCGCAGGGAGGCAGAGGCCAAAGAGCAGGCCCAGTATGAGCTGTTCTGCGAGCGGGTGCGCGCCATGGAGGAGGAGGGGACGGTATCCTATTGGTCCATCCTCTTCAACGCCGAGAACTTCTCCGACATGCTGGATCGCCTGGCGGACATTGACGCGGTGATGGACTACGACAACCAGGTCATGGAGGAGCTGACCGCGGCCCGGCAGGAGCTGGAGCGGCTTCAGGCGGAGCTGGAGAGCGCCCGTGCGGAGGAGCAGGCGGCCAAGGACCAGCAGGAGGCCAAGAAGGCGGAGCAGCAGGCCAAGGTGGCGGAGGCCCAGAAGCTGCTGGACCAGATCAATGCCGACGCGGCGGAGCTCAACCGCCAGCTGGACGACGAGATGGAGGGCGCGGCGGAGATCCAGGCGGAGATCGCCCGGAAGCAGAAGCAACTGGAGGAGGAGCGCCGGCAAAACAATGTCACCATCGACTCGGAGACCAACTACCTGTGGCCGCTGCCCGGCTACTACCGGCTGACCTCCCTGTTCGGCTACCGCATTCACCCCATCACCGGCAAGGCCCACAGCCATACCGGCATCGACATCCCCGCCCCTGGCGGCACCCCCATTCAGGCCTGCAAGAGCGGACAGGTGGTCACCTCCGCCTACCACTACTCCTACGGCAATTACGTGGTCATCGACCACGGCAACGGTAACTCCACCCTCTACGCCCACATGAGCTCCCGGGCGGTGAGCGAGGGGCAGATGGTGTCCCAGGGCCAGACCATCGGCTATGTGGGCACCACCGGCAGCTCCACGGGCAACCACCTGCACCTGGAGGTGCGGGACAACTACACCCGTGTGGACCCGGAGAGCAAGTTCCCCAGCCTGAGCCTGACCCACCCTTGGTAATGTCCGGATAGCGGCAGGGCCGCGTTGCTGTGGAAATTCCGCCCGCTGTGCGCGGGCAAGGCCCAGAGGCGGGCGGAGGCATCGGCCTCCGCCCGCGCTGGTTTTTCTGGAAAGGATCTGATCCCGTGCGAAAGAAACGTTTTTCCCTGGCCCAGCTTCTGCTGGCCATTGCACTCACCGCCGCTGCCGTGCTGGGCTGCGGACTCCTGGCCGTCCGTGCCTGGATGGGGGAGGGTGGGCGTTCCCTGGTGGAGGGGCTGCGGCTGGTCAACACCCTCTTTGTGGGGGAATATGACGAGACAGAGGTGGTGGACGCCGCCCTGGAGGGCATGGTGTCCGGCCTGGGCGACCGCTGGAGCTACTACCTGACGGCTGATGAGCTGGAGGCCCAGAACCAGCGCCGCACCAACCAGTATGTGGGGGTTGGGATTGCCGTCAACTACACACGGGAGGAGGGACTCTATATCCTCGCGGTGGAGACCGGAGGCCCTGCCGAGGCGGCTGGGTTGGAAGCCGGGGAGGTCATTACCGCTGTGGACGGCGTCTCCCTGGCGGGAGAGGCACGCTATGAGGGCGCGAATCTTATCCAGGGGGAGGCGGGCACCACCGTCACCCTGGAGGTGCTGGGGGAGGACGGGGCGGCCCGCACCGTGGAGGTGGAGCGGGCCGAGCTGAAGAACGACCCGGTGGAGAGCCGGATGCTGGAGGGAAAGGTGGGCTATGTGCGCCTGCTCAACTTCTACGACCACAGCGCCCAGCGGCTGGAGGAGGCCGTCACCCAGCTCCGGGAGCAGGGGGCGGAGGCGCTGGTCTTTGACATGCGGAACAACGGCGGCGGCTACCTGAGCCAGCTCACCGACATGCTGGACTTCCTGCTGCCCGAGGGCCCCATCTTCATCAGCCGCGACCGGGCGGGCCATGAGGAGATCACCAACTCCGACGCGGACTGTGTGGAACTGCCCATGGCGGTGCTGGTCAACGCCGACACCTACTCCGCCGCCGAGTTTTTCGCCGCCGAGCTCCAGGAGCAGGGCGCGGCGGTGATCGTAGGGGAGCCCACCAGCGGCAAGGGCTACTCCCAGCAGACCTTCCCTCTGCCCCACGGCGGCGCCGTGGCCATCTCCACCGGCGCCTACTTCACCGGAAGTGGCGCCTCCCTTATCGGCACCGGCCTGACCCTGGACGCGGAGGTATACAACACCGGAGCGGAGGATACTCAATTGGCCGCCGCGCTGGAATTGCTGAAAATCCGGTAAAAAAGTCTTGACTGTAAACCCACTTGATACCCTACCGTGGAGACAAGGAGGCGAGCAGAATGACGATCGGTGAGCTGGAGACCAGCTTGGGCATGACCCGCGCCAACATTCGCTTTTAGGGAAGGGATAAAACCCCACCGGCGAAGCCGGTGGGGTTCAGTCTTTGGCAAAAGTCGTTAGATCCAACGTGAAAGGGAACCCGGATGGTTCATCTCCGGATCAGGAGCCGCAGCAAGCGGCGGTCGTGCTCCGAATCGCCCTGCGGGGCGGTTTTTCACACGATCCCTCCCTCCGAATGTTTAACAGGAGGGTTTATCGACAGTATCTTAATACGATTGCGGAGCGCTTTGCCCCTCTGCCGCCCGGCGGACAGGCGGCGTGGGGAGGCTGGGCTCTCTCTGCCCGGCCAGCAGAAAGCCGCTGGTCAGGGCGGTGAGGGGAGCCACAGTCACCAGACCGAAGGAACCCACGATGGTGTGTATGATTTCTGAGGCGACATACTTGTAGTTGAGAATGTTATAGAGGGGAGTGCCCTGGGCCATAAAGACCATGAGCAGGGCCACGTAGCCGCCGGAGTAGGCCAGCAGGAGGGTGGTTGTCATAGTGCCCATGGCCGCCCGCCCCACATTCATACCGGAGCGTACCGCCTCCCAGCGGGAGATATCAGGGCGCTTTTTCACTACCTCGTTGACCGCAGATGTGATATCCACCGCCAGATCCATCACCGCGCCGGAGGAGCCGATGAAGATCGCCGCCATAAAGATCTGGGTCAGGTTGAGATCCTGATACCCGGAGTAGAGCAGACTCTCCGAGTAGGACATAACGGCCCCGTGGATCTGAAACAGGTCGGTAAACACAATGCCCAGCACACATGTGACCAGTATACCCAGGAACGCACCCGACACGGCGGCGGCGCACCGCCGCTCGAAGCCGTAGACCAGGGCGATGATCAGCAGGGTGAGGGCCAGAGTAACCGCCAGGCCGACCAGGATGGGGTTCCAGCCCTTGAGGTAGAGGGGCACCAGAACCTTCCACAGCATCAGCACCGTCAGCACGAAGGAGACGATGGCCCGCACGCCGGTACGCCCGGCGAAGAGGATCAGGAACACGGCGAAGACGGCGGCCAGCAGAGCCTCCTTGCCGATGCGGTAGTGGTCGGTCATGGTGACGGAGAGAATCTCGTCCCCCTGGCAGCTGACCACCACCATGGCCTTGTCACCGGGGGCGAACAGCTTGTCCTGCTCCAGGGAGCCGTTGAGCATGTTGATGCCGGTGGCGGTTCGTCCCTGAAACCGGCCGCCCAGCAGCTCCAGAGTGCAGCGCTGCTCACCGGAGCGGACGAGCCCGGTGTCCACGATGGTGGAGTCGTCCACCGCCAGCACCCGGGCCGCGCAGCGGTCGGCCTCCTGGTACTGGACGGCCCCTTCATACCCGGTGGGGAGGAGGAGCAGCAGGGCGGTCAGCGCCAGGCAGAGCACGACGGGGACGTAATAGCGGCGCTGGGCGGGGTCACGTAGAAAACGCATAGATGGATAAGTCCTTTCTGCGCCGAGGCGGATGGGGTCGGGAGACCCCATCCGCCTCGGCTGTATGGAAGTGGGAAAGCAGGGGTTAGGCTATGCCGAGCATGCCGGCCAGCTTGTGATAGATCTGAGTATTGTCGTAGTAGCCGTTGAACTGCCCGGCGTTAACACCGTGGGCCAGCACGGCCACGGGCAGGCCGGTGTGGCTGTAAGAGGTGAAGGAGATGCCGGACTTGTTGTTGATGATGTGGGTGAGGGTGACGCTCAGAGGCTCGTAGGTGCCGTAGAGCACGTATTCCTCCTGCTCGTACTGGCTGGTAGCGGTGCCGTTGACGCTCTTTTCGTAGGCGGCGCGGAGCTGTTCCAGCTCGTAGTCGGTGAGCACCAGCTTATCGCCCTCCTCGCCCTGGGGCTTGAGGCCGAAGAGCGCCTCCACATCCTTCAGGACATCCTCAAAGGAGGTCTTGTCCTCCTTGTACCTGGACACGTAGTCGCTGTCGAACTTGGCGTAGGAGATCTTCTGGCTCTCCAGCAGATCCAGATAGGTGTCGTAGTCGGTGCCGGCAAAGCCGATGGTGAGGCCGCCGGTTTCGTGGTCGCCGGTGACCAGGATCAGGGTCTCATCGGCGTGCTCCTTGGCGAAGTCGATGGCCACCTGTACCGCATCGGCCAGGGCCTGCGTGTCGTGGATGGTGGAGGCGGCGTCGTTGGCGTGGCAGGCCCAGTCGATCTTGCCGCCCTCGCACATCATAAAGAAGCCGTCCTTGTCCTGGGAGAGCACCTCAATTCCCTTTTCCACGTAGTCGGCCAGGGCCCACATGTCGTCGGTGCGGTCGATCTCGTAGGCCATGGCGTCGCTGTCGGCCAGGTGCTCGTCGATGATTACCACCGGGCCGCCGGTGACCTGCTCGGCCTCAGCCTGGGTCTTGACCACATGATAGCCCGCCTTTTCCGCCAGGGCGTACAGATCGGCCTGATCTCCCTCGGCGCCGGTGGGCTTGAGCAGGCCGCCGCCGGCGAAGTACTCAAAGCCGGAGTCGATGAGCTCCAGGCCGATGTCGTAGTAGTCATTGCGGCTGGCCTGGTGGGCATAGAAGGCGGCAGGGGTGGCATGGTTGAGGTTGACGGAGGTAATGACGCCCACCGAATAGCCCTTCTGGGCGTGGAGCTGTTCGGCAATGGTTTCGTAGGAAATGGTGCCGGTTTCGTCCACGTTGATGGAGCCGGAGTAGGTCTTGTAGCCGGTGGAGATGGAGGTGGCGGTGGAGGCGGAGTCGGGGGCAAAGGAGTTGGAGTCATAAGTCACGGCGGAGCCGGCGGCCTCAAAGTTCATGAAGTTGAGGTACTCGGGACCATCCAGAATGGCTCCGCCGTTGTCGTCCAGGCTGGGCTGGGCCTGCCGATAGTCGGCGTCGTTCAGCGCACCCAGGAAATCGGATGTGGACTGGATCTGGGGATAGCTCATGCCGTCGCCAATGAAGAGAAACACGTATTTGGGGGCTTTGACGGTGGAGCCGGTGGTGGAGAGGGACTGAACCTCGGCGGCAGGCGTGGGGGTGGGATCGGGCGCGGCGGCCGTGGGATTGCCGCAGGCAGCCAGGGCCGTGCCCAGCGTCAGGGCGGCCGTGGACAGGGCCAGGGGACGCTTCCAATTCATTCTGATTCCTCCAAAGTTATTTTGATACGCTCGGTACGCTGCCATGATAGCGGATAGATTGGGGAGTGCGCTATCAGCGTGGTGTAAAACAAGCTAAACTCTTTGTAAGATATCGTAAAGGAAAGGTGAGGCGCGGGGGTTGACAAGCGGCGGAACCGGAGTGATAATCAGAGGGCGGAACGAAAAACACGGCCCGGTTGGTAGTCCGGGCGCGGTCCGGGGGAGCGTCCCGCCCCCGGGACCGTCAGTAACCTGCCTCCTTGGTTGTCCGCGCTCCGCGCAAGACCTATATTTAAGGAGGACAACTTCATATGGAATGCGGCTATGCGAGGCTGACGGTCTGGTTTGCCGACCCCTTCTGGGTGGGCGTGTACGAGCGGGAGGCGGAGGGGCGCCTGGAGGTGTGCCGCCATACCTTCGGCGCCGAGCCGAAGGACGGAGAGGTTTGGCAGTGGCTCCTGTCGGCGTGGCGGGGCCTGGACTTTAGTCCAGCGGTAGAGGCGCCCCGGCGTCCATCCGGTCGGGAGAATCCCAAGCGGGTCCGGCGGCAGGCGCGGAACCGTCCAGAGAAAACCGGCGTCGGCACGAAGGCCCAGCAGGCCCTCCAGCTCCAGCGGGAGGCGCGCAGGGCGGAACGGGCGCAGCGGCATCGCCAAAGGGACGCGGCGGAGGAGGAGCGCAGGTTCCGCATCCGCCAGGAGAAAAAGAAGGAGAAGCGCCGGGGGCACTAACCCCCGGCGCTTCCTATATCCTCCGCCCGCATAAACCGGGCCCCGGCGCATATCCTGTTCCCGAGGTGATGGGGTTGGTGGGAATTGTGGCGCTGGAGGAGCGGCGGGGCCGCCGCCCGGTGGTGACGGAGGAGCGGGTGCTGGGCCTGCGCTGTCTGCGGGTGTCGGTGCCGGTCCGCCCCGGTCTGCGGGATGACAGGCGGAAGAGACGGGCGGAGCAGGGGGCGGCGGCCCTGTACCGTGCAGGAGTACGGCGGGCGCTGACGGCGGAGGATTTTCCCGACTGGCCCGCGCTGGAGGGACAGGGGCTGCGGAGTGTGGACCCGGAGCCCTTCTGCCAGGCTATCGCCGTCCCCCTGGCCCTGGCCGCGCTCCGGCGGGCGGGCATACTGCGGGTGCGGGCCACTGTGGCCCTGTCCGGCCCCCGGGTGAGCCGGCCGCTGTTTGCTGCGGCGGAGCGCCTGTGTCCCCAGGTGCGCCATCTGGTGGTGGATGTGCCCGGCGAGGGGGAGGAACTGGCGGCGTGGCTGCGGGAGGAGTATGGCGCGGCGGTGCTGCGGCCCGGCGGGGCGGCCCCCGACGTGACCCTGGCCTTTGGTCCGGGCGGGGAGGAGAGGGGAGGGGTGCTCCGGCTGTACGGCCCCGCGCCCGGGCTGGCCGGCCTGCGCCCCATACTGGAGGAGGGGGGGCTGCCGCCGGACCTGGCCCCCCTTCCGCTGCTGTCCCTGTTGTGGGAGTGCGGCCGCCTGACAGAGGGACAGATCCGGATTCATGCCACATGATGGGAAATAATTGACTTGACAGAAGGTGGGAAACTACCTATAATATCGTATTAACGTGGCGTAATGTTTCTGTTGAGATTTCAGAAGAGGCCTGGTTGAGGCCTTTTGACCGATAAGGAAGAAGCAAAAAAGAAAGGTGTGCGCATACGGCAATGGCGAAAGAATTTAAGCTGAGCGCGGAGCGCTTGGAGGAGCTCAAGCAGGAGCTCAACTATCTGAAGACCGTCCGGGAGAAGGAGGTCGCCGACCAGATCAAGGAGGCCCGCTCCTTCGGCGACCTGTCCGAGAACAGTGAGTACGACGAGGCCAAGAACGAGCAGGGCAAGCTCTACTCCCGCATCGCGGAGGTGGAGAACATCCTGGCCAACTATGTGGTCATCGAGGAGCATGAGACCGACCCCAATTCCGTCCGCCTGGGCTCCAAGGTCAAGGTACTGGATCTGGAGTTCGAGGAGGAGGAGAGCTACCAGGTGGTGGGCTCCCAGGAGGCCGACCCCATGAATGGCCGTATCTCCGAGGACTCCCCCTTCGGCAAGGCCCTGCTGGGCAACGCAGTGGGTGACGAGGTTCAGGTGGAGGCCCCCGCCGGCGTACTGAGGTACCGTATTTTAGAGATTCAAAAGTAAGGAGCAGAGTCATGAGCACAGAAGAGAGAAGCGTCAACCAGCCCGAGGAGCAGCCGTCCCTGTCCGAACAGCGCCTGATCCGCCGCGCCAAGCTCAAGGAGCTGCAGGACGCGGGCCAGGACCCCTTCCAGATCACCAAATTTGTGGTGAAGCACCACTCCGCCGACATTAAGGAGGGCTTTGAGGACCTGGAGGGCGCTATGACCTCCGTGGCCGGCCGCATCATGTCCAAGCGCGGCATGGGCAAAGCCGTGTTCTGCGATCTGCAGGACGGCAAGGGCCGCATCCAGCTCTACGTCCGCGTGGACGAGCTGGGCGAGGAGGCCTTCGCCAAGTTCAAAAAGACCGACATCGGCGACATCGTGGGCGTGGAAGGCGAGGTCTTTAAGACCAAGCGGGGCGAGATCTCCGTCAAGGCCCACAAGGTGACGCTTCTCTCCAAGTCCCTCCAGCCTCTGCCCGAGAAATTCCACGGCCTGACCGACAAGGAGATGCGCTACCGCCAGCGCTATGTGGATCTGATCATGAACGAGGACGTGCGCCGTGCCTTCCGTATCCGCACCGCCTTCATCAAGCATATGCGCCGGTATCTGGACGAGCGGGACTACCTGGAGGTGGAGACCCCTGTCCTCAACACCATCTCCGGCGGCGCCACCGCCCGGCCCTTCATCACCCACCACAACACCCTGGACATCGACATGTATATGCGCATCGCCACCGAGCTGAACCTGAAGCGGCTCACTGTGGGCGGCTTTGAGCGGGTGTATGAGATCGGCCGCATCTTCCGCAACGAGGGCATGGATCCCAAGCACAACCCGGAGTTCACCACCATCGAGCTCTATGAGGCCTATGCCGACTTCCACGACATGATGGACATTGCCGAGGGGGTTCTCTCCACCGCTGCCAAGGAGATCCTGGGCTCCTATCGTGTGACTTGGCTGGGCAACGAGATTGACCTGACTCCCGGCTGGAAGCGCATGACCATGATCGACGCCGTCCGGGAGTATGTGGGCGTGGACTTTGAGGCCATCTCCGACGACGAGGAGGCCTGCAAGGCCGCCGAGGCCAAGGGCATCGATCTGGAGGGCTGCGAGCGCACCTGGGGCACCGCCCTGTACGAGGCCTTTGACCAGCGGGTGGAGGAGAAGCTGATCCAGCCCACCTTCATCACCATGTATCCGGTGGAGGTGTCCCCGCTGACCAAGCGCTCCCCCAAGGATCCCCGCCTCACCGAGCGCTTCGAGCTGTTTATCAACCACTGTGAGTTTGCCAACGCCTTCTCCGAGCTCAACGATCCCATCGACCAGCGCGGCCGCTTCGAGCACGAGCTGGCCCTGCGTGAGATGGGCAACGACGAGGCCGGCATGATGGACGAGGATTTCATCAACGCCCTGGAGTACGGCCTGCCCCCCACGGGCGGCATGGGTATCGGCATCGACCGCTGCGTGATGCTGCTCACCGACTCCGACTCCATCCGCGACGTGATCCTCTTCCCCACCATGAAGCCCCTGGACAAGCCTGAGTCCGCCAAGCGCGCCGCGGCTGGAACCAACTGCGCTGTCCCCGCCGCCGAGCAGGGCCCGGTGGACTTCTCCAAGGTGGAGATTGAGCCCCTGTTCCAGGAGTTCGTGGACTTCGAGACCTTTGCCAAGTCCGACTTCCGGGCCGTGAAGGTCAAGGAGTGCACCGCCGTGCCCAAGAGCAAGAAGCTGCTGAAGTTCGTTCTGGATGACGGCACCGGCGAGGACCGTGTGATCCTGAGCGGCATCCACGACACCTATGAGCCGGAGGAGCTGGTGGGCAAGACCCTCATCGCCATTACCAACCTGCCGCCCCGCAAGATGATGGGCATTGACTCCTGCGGCATGATCATCTCCGCGGTACACCACGAGGAGGGCGTGGAGAAGCTCCACTGCCTGATGGTGGACGACCACATTCCGGCGGGCGCCAAGCTGTATTGAGCCGGTCTGTCCTGGGAAGCGGGAGCAAGTGCAAGGGGGTATGAGGAGAGCCATGGAGAAGCGCCTGGGAAGTGAATATCTGCGTGCTGACCGGGCGTTTCATACCCCCGCTGCTCCCATCCCCGGCTGGAATTCGCCGGACTGAATGAGCATGCCGAAGGGAATCCTTCCTTCGGCATGCTTTTCTGCGTCAAAATCGTTTCCATCCCACCCTTAAGGAGGCCAAGGCTTTGATCAAGAAATGCGCGCTCTGGCTGCGGGACAGCTTTATCCGCAACCGGAGCCTCAACGCCACCCGGATCGTGGCGGGCTCCTTCGCGGCGATTATTCTGATCGGGGCGCTGCTGCTGACCCTGCCCATCGCCTCCCGGGACGGACAGAGCGCCGGGTTCTTCACCGGACTGTTCACCGCCACCTCCTCCACCTGCGTCACCGGCCTGATCCTGGTGGACACGTGGACCCAGTGGACGCTGTTCGGTCAGGCGGTCATCCTGACCATGATCCAGTTGGGCGGTCTGGGCTTCATGACGGTCATCACCCTCGTCTCCTTCGCCCTCCACCGGCGTATTGGCCTGTCGGAGCGGCTTATCATGGTGTCCACCCTCAACCTCAACGACATGGACGGGGTGGTGCGGGTGGTGCGCCACGCCCTCATCGGCACCTTCGCCATGGAGACGGCGGGGGCGGTGCTCATGTCGGTGTGCCTCATCCCGGAGTTCGGCTTCCTCAAGGGCACTTGGCACGCCGTGTTCCACGCAGTCTCCTCCTTCTGCAACGCGGGCTTTGATCTGCTGGGAGGGCGCTTCGGTGCCTTCAGCAGCCTGGCCGGCTACAACGACAACCCCCTGATGCTGGGCACCACCGCCGCCCTCATCGTAGTGGGCGGCCTGGGCTTCTTCGTGTGGGAGGACATTGTGGACAAGCGGTGCTGGAGCAGGCTGTCGGTCTACAGCAAGATGGTGCTCCTCATCACCGCTGTGCTGATCGTGGGGGGCGCCCTGTTCTTCCTGATGGAGGAGTTTGACAACCCCGCCACCCTGGGGGACATGCCCCTCTGGCAGAAGGGACTCAACGCCCTGTTCCAGTCCGTCACCCTGCGCACCGCCGGCTTCGACTCCATCGGCCAGGGCGGCCTCAGCGACACCAGCAAGGCCATGTCCTGCGTGCTGATGCTCATCGGCGGCTCCTCCGGCTCTACCGCCGGCGGCCTCAAGACCGCCACGGTGGGCGTGCTGCTGCTGGCCCTGCGCTCCGGCCTCATGGGCCGGGAGCAGGTCACCTTCCGCGGCCGGGCGATCCACTACCGCCGGGTGCTCAATGCCATGACTCTGGCGCTGGTGGTGCTGTTTGTCTTTGTGTTCAGCTCCATGGTGGTGTCCACGGTGGAGGATCTGCCCTACCTGGACAGCGCCTTTGAGGTGGCCTCCGCCATGGGCACGGTGGGCCTGACCACCGGGATCACCCCCACCCTCACCCCCTTCTCCCAGGGGCTGCTGATCCTGCTGATGTATATGGGCCGTGTGGGCATCCTGTCCTTCTCCATCGCCTTTATCACCGGAAACAGGCATCCGGCCAAGATCAAATACCCTGAGATGAACGTCATGATCGGCTGAAGCGCCGCATCAGGAGAAAAGGAAGTGTTTTCCACGTTATGAAAACCTTTGTTGTCATCGGCCTGGGCCGGTTTGGCAGCGCCGTGGCCACGGAGCTCAGCTCCCTGGGCCATGAGGTGCTGGCAGTGGACGAGCGGGAGGATCACGTGCAGAGGGTGGCCGAAAAGGTCACCCACGCCGTCACCGGCGACGCCAGGGACCCCTCGGTTCTGCGGGCCCTGGGCGTGCGCAACTACGACTGCGCCGTGGTGGCGGTGGGAGACGATATCGGAAACTCCGCCCTTATCACGCTTAATCTGAAGGAGATTGGGGTCAAGCGGGTCATCTGCAAGGCCCAGAGCCACGTCCACCGCAAGGTGCTGGAGAAGATCGGGGCGGACCGGGTGGTATTCCCCGAGCACGAGATGGGGGTCAAGCTGGCCCAGGGGCTCTCCAGCTCCAACGTGCTCAACTTCATTGAGCTGAGCGAGGATTTCGGCATCGTGGAGACCGCCGTGCCCAAGGAGTGGCACTACGAAACGATTCAAAATCTGGATGTGCGGGCCCGTTACAAGGTCAACATCATCGCCGTGCGCAGGGGCAAGGACGGGGCGCTGAACGTGGCCCCCGGCGCCAGCTATGTTATTGAGCCGGGCGATGCGGTGGTGGCCCTGGGCCGCACGGAGGACATCAACCATCTCCAGGACTTGTAAGGAGGACCGCCATGGAGCGCATCACCAGCCGGCAAAATCCGCTGATCACCCGCCTGCGCAGGCTGGGGGCGGAGAAAAAGACCCGCCGGGCCCAGGGGGTATTCCTCTGCGAAGGGACCAAGCTGGTGGGGGAGGCCCTGCGCTGGGGGCCGCCGCCGGAGCTGCTGGCGGTGGCGGAGGGAACCGCCCCCCCGGCGGAGCTGCCCGCCGGGGTGCGGGTGGTGGAGGTGCCGGAGGCGCTGCTGCGGGCGGTGTCCACCGTGGAGACACCCCAGGGCATGCTGGCCGTGTGCCGGACGCCGGACACCGCTCCGCCGGAGACGCTGCCGGAGGGCCGCCTGCTGGTGCTGGACGGGGTGCAGGACCCCGGCAACGTGGGCACCGTCTGGCGCACCGCCGACGCCTTCGGGGCGGCGGGGCTGTTCCTGCTGCCCGGCTGCGCCGAGCCCTTTGCCCCCAAGACGGTGCGCGCCACCATGGGGGCCTGCTTCCGCCTGCCGGTGTGGGAGGGGACGCTGGAGGATCTGACCGGCCTGCTGGCCCGGTCGGCCGTCTCCCTGTACGCCGCCGCCCTGCGGGACGACACGGAGGACATCCGCTCCGTTCCCCTGGGCAGCGCCGCCGTGGTCATCGGCAGCGAGGGGCGGGGGGTGTCCCAGCCGGTGCTGGACGCCTGCCGGGCGACTTTGAAAATCCCCATGCGGGACCGCTGCGAGTCCCTCAACGCCGCCGTGGCGGCGTCTGTGGTGCTCTGGGAGGGCTGGCGCTGAGCCAGGCCGCCCCAGCGGACGGCCCCACTCCGGTGGGACCGCGCGCTGGCGCGGCACAGAACAAGACAACAACCGGAAGGAGGCAATCCCGTGGCTGCGTTAACCTATCTGCTGTGGCTCACCACCCGGGAGGGCCTCCGGCCCGAGACGGCCGCGGCGCTGGTGCGCCGGTTCGGCACCGCAGAGGCGGCCTACTTCGCCGACCCCGGGGAGTACGAACTGCTTTCGTTGAGTGAAAGGCTTTGCCGCTCCCTGGCGGACAAGTCCCTGGAGCGGGCGGAGCGCATCCTGGGCGACTGCGACCGGCTGGGCGTCACCCTGCTGACCTACCAGGACGCGGCCTACCCGGAGCGTCTGCTCCAGCTCCACGACTTTCCCCTGGTGCTCTATGTGAAGGGGCGGCTCTTCCGCTTTGACGAGGAGCTGGCCGTCGCCATCGTGGGCGCCCGGGAGTGCACCCCCTACGGCGTGGCCATGGCGGGGCGGCTGGGCCTGGAGCTGGCCCGGTCGGGGGCGCTGGTGCTCTCCGGCCTGGCACAGGGCATCGACGCGGCCGCCCTCAAGGGGGCCCTCCAGGGCGGCGGCCCGGCGGTGTCGGTGCTGGCCGGCGGGGTGGACGTGGTCTACCCCCGGCGCAACCAGGGACTCTACGAGGACGTGGCCGCCGCGGGGGCCATCCTGTCGGAAAACCCGCCCGGCACCCCGCCGGAGGGGTGGCGCTTCCCCATCCGCAACCGCATCCTCAGCGGCCTGTCCGCGGGCGTGGCGGCGGTGGAGGCCGCCGAGCACAGCGGCACGCTGATCACCGCCCGGCTGGCCCTGGACCAGAACCGGGAGGTATTCGCCGTCCCCGGCCCGGCGGACGCGCCCATGAGCGCGGGCACCAACGGCCTGATCGCCCGGGGCGAGGCCAAGCTGATCCGCTCGGCCCAGGATATTCTGGTGGAATATGTGACACGCTTTCCCCATAAGGTGCGGCAGGCCCCTTCGCTGTCCCGGGAGGGGGCGGAGGCGCGGCTGGAGGCGGCGGCCGAGCCGGCGCCGGAGCCGGTGCCCCGTCCGGCGGAGAGGAATCCCCTCCCTCTGCGCCCCCGGAGTGAGCTGGAGGCCATGGGGGACGAACAGCGGGCCATCTTCGCCCTGCTGAGCGGCCGCGCCCTGGTGCCCGACGAGATCGTGGGCCGCACCGAGATTCCCGCCCGGCGGGTGAACACTGCCCTGACCCTGCTGCAGGCTCAGGGCTATCTGAATGAGCTTCCCGGCAAGCGGTTTACCGCTGCCGTCCGCTTTGACGACTAAGTATGTAAGGAGTACTATGCTGTGGCAAAATCGAATTTGGTGATCGTCGAGTCTCCGGCGAAGGCCAAGACCATCGGCAAATATCTGGGCCCGGGCTATGAGGTGAAGGCCTCCATGGGCCATGTGCGCGACCTGCCCAAGAGCAAGCTGGGCGTGGACGTGGAGCACGGCTTTGAACTGAACTACCAGCCCATCAAGGGCAAGGAAGAGGTCATTGACGAGCTGAAAAAATCCGCCAAGAAGAGTGAGAAAGTGTTCCTCGCCACCGACCCCGACCGGGAGGGCGAGGCCATCTCCTGGCACCTGAAGGAGATGCTGGGCATCCCGGACGACAAGACCTACCGGGTGACCTTCAACGAGATCACCAAGAAGGTGGTCAACGACTCCATCGCCCACCCCCGGGCCATCGATATGGATCTGGTGAACGCCCAGCAGGCGCGCCGGGTGCTGGACCGCATCGTGGGCTATCAGATCTCCCCCCTGCTGTGGAAGAAGATCCGCCGGGGCCTGTCCGCCGGGCGGGTGCAGTCGGTGGCCACCCGGCTGGTGTGCGAGCGGGAGGCCGACATCAAGGCCTTCGTCCCCCAGGAGTACTGGTCCCTGGACGCTGATCTCTCCCGCATCGCCCCCAACCTGGGGCAGTTCAAGGCCAGCTTCTACGGCCGGGAGAAGAAGGTGGAGCTGAACAGCGAGGCGGAGGTCAACGCCGTCATGGAGGCGGTGAAGAACGCCCCCTTCGCCGTCACCGGCGTCAAGCGGCAGGACAAGCAGCGCAACCCCGCGCCCCCCTTCATCACCTCCACCCTCCAGCAGGAGGCCAGCCGCAAGCTCAACATGACGCCCCGGCGGACCATGTCCATCGCCCAGCAGCTCTATGAGGGCGTGGACATCGAGGGGGAGGGCACCGTGGGTCTCATCACCTATATGCGTACCGACTCCCTCCGCCTGTCCGACGAGGCCACCGCCGCCGCGAAGGACTTCATCCTCGCCCGCTACGGCGCGGACTACTACCCCGGCAAGGCCCGGGTCTACAAGACCAAATCCGGCGCCCAGGACGCCCACGAGGCCATCCGGCCCTCCAACGTGAACCTGACCCCGGAGGACATCAAGAAGTCCCTCACCGCCGAGCAGTATAAGCTCTACAAGCTCATCTGGAGCCGCTTCCTGGCCTGCCAGATGGCCTCCGCCGTGTACGACAGCGTGTCCATCGAGGTGACCTCCGCGGGATACACCTTCCGGGCCACCCACTCGGCCCTCAAGTTCTCCGGCTACACCGCCGTGTACGTGGAGGGGAAGGACGAGGAGGAGGAGGCGTTCCAGTCCCCCCTGCCCGATCTGAAGGAGGGGGAGGCCCTGAAGCTGGAGGCCCTCAAGCCCGACCAGCACTTCACCCAGCCCCCCAGCCGTTACACCGAGGCCACGCTGATCAAGGCCCTGGAGGAGAAGGGCATCGGCCGCCCCTCCACCTACGCCCCCACCATCTCCACCATCCTGGACCGGGAGTACGTGGTGAAGGAGGGCAGGAACCTCCGCCCCACCCCCCTGGGAGAGGTCGTCACCGGCCTGATGAAGGACAAATTCACCGACATCGTGGACACCGCCTTCACCGCCACCATGGAGGAGCGGCTGGACGAGGTGGAGACCGGCAAGGTGGACTGGAAGAGCCTGCTGGGCGACTTCTACGGCGACTTTGAGCAGGAGCTCCAGAAGGCCGAGGCGGATCTGGACGGCGAGCGCATCAAGGTGCCCGACGAGGTGTCCGACGTGATCTGCCCCAAGTGCGGGCGCAATCTGGTGTACAAGTCCGGCCGGTTCGGCCGCTTCCTGGCCTGCCCCGGCTGGCCGGAGTGCGACCACACCCAGCCCATCGTCATCGAGATGCCCGGCAAGTGCCCCAAGTGCGGCGGCAAGATCCTCAAAAAGACCTCCAAGCGGGGATACGCCTACTACGGCTGCGAGAACAACTCCAGCAAGGACGAGGCCAAGCGGTGCGACTTCATGACCTGGGACGTGCCGGTGAAGGAGACCTGCCCCGAGTGCGGCCACACCCTGTTCAAGAAGTCGGGCCGGGGGTTCAAGAAGCCCTTCTGCATCAACCCGGAGTGCCCCAACTTCCTGCCCGAGGATCAGCGGGGCTACAAGAAAAAGGCCGCCTCCGCGGAGAGCCCGGCAGAGGGCGCCCCTCCCGAGGAGGAGAAGAAGCCCGCCCAAAAGGCGGCGGCCAAAAAGACCGCCGCCAAAAAGCCGGCCGCGAAGACGGCGGCCGCCAAGAAAACCGCCGCTCCCAAGAAGACGGCGGCAAAGAAACCGACGGCGAAAAAAGCCGCGGCCAAGACCAAAAGCGAGGCCTGAGGCCCGCTTCCACCGGTGGAAGCCGTCAGGGATTCCCCCTGACGGCAGACTCAGTTGAAATACCGGAGGAATGAGATCATGGAAACCCAAGAGAGAAAGCTGCGCACCAACCTGGACACCGACCTGCTCAAGCTGGTCGCCATTGCCGCCATGCTGGTGGATCACATCGGCGGGGCCTTTTTCCCGGAGATCCCCGTGTTCCGGTGGATCGGCCGGCTGGCCTTCCCACTGTTCTGCTACTGCCTGACGGTGGGCCTGCTCTACACCCACGACATCAGGCGCTACCTGGGGCGGCTGGCGATCTTCGCCGTGGTGTCCCAGCCCTTCTGGATTCTGGCCTTCAACGCCGACGATATCCTGGGCAACCTGACCAACTGGAACATCTTCTTCACCCTCTTCCTCAGCCTGCTGGCCATGTGGGGGCTGACCACCCGGCGCTGGTGGCTCTTCGTGCTGGGGGTTCTGGTGCTGGCCTTCGGAAGCTTTGACTATAACTACAACGGCGTCATCCTGATGCTGATCTTCTACTTCTGCCGGAACAAACCCGCCCTGCTGGCGGGGCTGTATACCCTGTTCTGGCTTCCCGCCCTGTGGGGCGGCTCCCTGGAGGATCCCCTGGCCCTGGTGGTGGGCGGCCACGCCGTCAACTGGACGATCTTCGCCCTGCTGGCCCTGCCGCTGATCCTCTGCCGCACCCACTCCGGCCTCCGGATTCCCAAGTGGTTCTTTTACGCCTTCTATCCAGCCCATCTGGCGATCATCGCCCTGGTGGGGGGGTGTATGGGCGTGTAACCGGAAAAGGAGCGTGTTGGCATGAAGATTCTGCTGCTCAACGGAAGTCCCCGGCCCAAGGGCAACACCGCCGCCGCCCTGGACGAGATGGAGGCCGTGTTTGCCGCCGAGGGCCTGGAGACCGAGCGGGTGCAGGTGGGAAACCGGGTTATCCGGGGGTGTATCGCCTGCGGCAAGTGCGCCGAGCTGGGCCGGTGCGTGTTCGACGATCTGGTGAACGAGCTGGCCCCCAAGCTGGAGGCCTGCGACGGGCTGGTGGTGGGCAGCCCGGTGTACTACGCCTCGGCCAACGCCACCCTGGTGGCCCTGCTGACCCGGCTGTTTTACTCCACCCCCTTTGACAAGACCATGAAGGTGGGGGCCGCCGTGGCGGCGGCCCGGCGGGGCGGCCTGTCCTCCACCTTTGACGAGCTGAACAAATTCTTTACCATCAGCGGCATGCCGGTGGCCTCCAGCCAGTACTGGAACAGCATCCACGGCCGACTGCCCGGCGAGGCCGCCCAGGACGCCGAGGGCCTCCAGACCATGCGCACCCTGGCACGGAACATGGCCTTCCTGGTCAAGAGCATCGCCCTGGGCCGGGAGAAATACGGCCTGCCGGAGCGGGAGGAGCCTCTGCGCACCCACTTCATCCGCTGAGTCCCACACAAGGAGGAACCCATGGAACCAGTTATTGTAATCGGCGCGGGCCTGGCGGGCTCGGAGGCCGCGTGGCAGCTTGCCCAGCGGGGCGTCCCCGTCACCCTGCGGGAGATGAAGCCCTCCAAAATGACCCCCGCCCACCATACCGAGTGGTTTGGGGAGCTGGTGTGCTCCAACTCCCTGCGCTCGGATCAGTTGGAGAACGCGGTGGGCCTGCTCAAGGAGGAGCTGCGCCGCATGGACTCCCTGATCCTGTCCTGCGCCGACGCCCACCGGGTGGAGGCGGGGGGCGCCCTGGCGGTGGACCGCCACGGGTTCGCCCGTGCGGTGACGGAGAAGCTCCGCTCCCACCCCCTCATCACCGTGGAGGAGGGGGAGGTCACCCAAATCCCGGAGTCGGGGAACGTGATCGTGGCCTCCGGCCCCCTGACCTCCGACCCGCTGGCGGAGGCCATCCGGGCCTTCTTCCCCGAGAGCCGCACCCTCAATTTCTACGACGCGGCGGCCCCCCTGGTCACCTTCGAGAGCGTGGACATGGAGAGCGCCTTCTTCGCCTCCCGCTACGACAGGGGTACCCCGGACTACATCAACTGCCCCATGACGGAGGAGGAGTACGACGCCTTCTGGACCGAGCTGTGCGCCGCCCAGGAGGCGGAGGTTCACGGCTTTGAGGACAAGCATGTGTTCGAGGGCTGTATGCCCGTGGAGGTCATGGCCCGCCGGGGGAAGCAGACCCTGTGCTACGGCCCCCTCAAGCCCCGGGGCCTGAACGATCCCAAGACCGGAAAGGAGCCCTTCGCCGTGGTGCAGCTCCGCCGGGACAACGCCGACGGCACCATCTACAACCTGGTGGGCTTCCAGACCCACCTGAAATGGCCGGAGCAGAGGCGGGTGTTCTCCATGATCCCCGCCCTCAGAAACGCCGAGTTCGTGCGCTACGGCGTCATGCACCGCAACACCTACCTGGACTCCCCCCGGCTGCTGGACCGCTATTACCGGGTGAAGAAGGAGCCCCGCGTCTGCTTTGCCGGGCAGATCACCGGCGTGGAGGGGTACGTGGAGTCCACCGCCTCCGGCTTCCTGGTCGCCGTGGAGCTGGCCCGGCGGCTGGAGGGGAGGCCCCCCGTGGACTTCCCCCAGGAGACCGCCGTCGGCGCCCTGGCGCGCTATGTCAGCAACGAGAGCGTCACCAACTTCCAGCCCATGAACGTCAACTTCGGCATCATCCCGCCCCTGGGCTACCGCGTCAAAGGCAAGCGGAATAAAAATGCCGAGCTGTCCAAGCGGGCCTTGGAGCTTCTGGACGGGCTGGACTGGCGGTAGGGGCGGCCACAAAGGCCGCCCCTACAGGAGCACCGGGCGGCCCCAACACGTAGGGGCGACCCTTGTGGTCGCCCGCCCTGCCGGGCGCACGTCCGTAGGGGCGGATGCCCACATCCGCCCGCTACCGCGGGGTTCCCGCACCGACACCCTGGGGATCGGACAGAACGGGCGGCCATAAAGGCCGCCCCTACAGGAACGCTGGGCGGCCCAAACGCATGGGGGCGCCTCTTGTGGACGTCCGCCCCGCCGCGCACGCCCGTAGGGGCAGATGCCCACATCCGCCCGCAGCTCAAGGCAGAAGTTCCATGAGGAGACGCCCGGCCAGACGGAAGCCGTGCCGGAAGCAGGCCAGCCGCTCATAATCGGACATTTCGCCCTCCAGATCGTTGAGACGGTCGAGAAAATCCAGCCCGAGGGAGGCGCGGATCTGGTCGTGGCAGGCGCTGATGCGCTCCAGCCGCTCTTGATAGCCGGGGGCCTGACGGAAATCCAAGTGCCTGTTACCCAGCTCATGTTCTAAGAGCTGCTGTAGGAAGTCATTCATTTTATCAACACCCCACTAATAGTGTGTATTTAGTATACACGCTATTAGTGGGAAATGTCAAGGGGGGATTCGGTGTATTCCAATGATTTGTTTGGCACACGGCTAAAGTGCCTAAGAAAAGATAGGGGAGAAACTCAAAAAGACTTGGCCGATTTTCTCGGTATCAAACAAAATCAAATTGGTGAAATGGAAAATGGCCGCAAGGCATCTACCTTTGCCAAGCTTGCCCTTTTGTGTGAGCACTACAACATCAGCGCCGACTATCTCCTGGGCCTTACGGACGAGCCCTGGCCCCTGCGGCAAGACGATGGGGCGGGGCGATGAGGGCATCGCCCCCTACAGGAACGCCGGGCGGCCCCAACGCGTAGGGGCGACCCTTGTGGTCGCCCGCCCTGCCGCGCGCACGTCCGTAGGGGTGGATGCCCATATCCGCCCTCTGCCGTGGGCATTCCCGCTCCGGCACCCTGGGGATCGGACAGAACGGGCGGCCATAAAGGCCGCCCCTACAGGAATACCGGGCGGCCCAAACGCGTAGGGGCGACCCTTGTGGTCGCCCGCCCCGCCGGGCACACGTCCGTAGGGGCGGATGCCCACATCCGCCCTCTGCCGCGGGGTTCCCGCTCCGGCACCCTGGGGATTGGAAAGAACGGGCGGCCATAAAGGCCACCCCAACAGGAATACCGGACGGCCCCAATACGTAGGGGCGATCCTTGTGGTCGCCCGCCCCGCCGGGCGCCCGCCCGCCGTTGCCGTTTATCCAGGAATGAACAGAGAAAGTGGAGGAGAACATATGAAGATCATCGTAGACGCCATGGGCGGCGACAACGCGCCCGTCTCCAACGTGCGGGGCGCCCTCGCCGCGGTGCGGGAGCTGGGCGTGGAAGTCATTCTGGTGGGCCGGGGGGAGGACATCCTCAAGGTGCTCAAGGAGGACGGCATCGGCGAACTGCCCCCGGGGCTGGAGATCGTCCACGCCTCCGAGGTGGTAGAGATGTGCGACAACCCGGCCACCGCCTTCAAGGAGAAGAAGGACTCCTCCCTGACCGTGGGCCTGAACCTGCTGAAGAACGGGGACGGGGCGGCCTTTGTCTCCGCGGGCAGCACGGGGGCGCTGTTGTCGGCGGCCACGCTGATGGTCAAGCGCATCCGGGGCATCCGCCGGGCGGCCATGGCCCCGGTGGTGCCTACCGGCGGCGGCGGCGCGGTGCTCATCGACTGCGGCGCCACGGCGGAGGGTACGCCGGAGTATCTGCTCCAGTTCGCCTTTATGGGCTCCTATTACGCCGAGCGGGTGCTCAAGCGCCCCGAGCCCAAGGTGGGCCTGCTCAACATCGGCGCCGAGCCCTCCAAAGGCACCGACCTCCAGCGGGAGGCCTACGCCCTGCTCACCGAGGCGGGCAAGGCCGGGCGCATCCACTTCGTGGGCAACGTGGAGGCCCGGGAGGCGGTGTACGGCGAGGTGGACGTGATCGTGTCCGACGGCTACTCCGGCAACATCTTCCTCAAGACCATGGAGGGCACCGGCGGCTTCATGGCAAAGCAGCTCAAGGCCATGTTCAAGAAGAACCTGCTCACCAAGCTGGCGGCGGTGCTGGTTTCCGGCGGCCTGCGGGATTTCAAGAAGATGATGGACTCCGGCGAGGTGGGCGGCACCCCCCTCATCGGCATCTCCAAGCCCGTCATCAAGGCCCACGGCTCCTCCGACGACTTCGCCATCAAGAACGCCATCCGCCAGGCCCAGAGCTTCGCGGCCTCCGGCATTATTGAGGACATCACCGAAAATATCGACCACATGCGCCTGCGCAGTGAGTAAATGGGAAAATTTTGACTTTCCTATTGACAGGCGGGAGAAACTTGCCTATTATCATAGTGCAATGACACCGTCGGGAACGACGGAAGCGACAGGAGTAGATGAACATGATTTTCGAGAAGCTCGCCGCCCTGCTGTCCGAACAGTTCGGCGTGGACGTGGACAGCATTACCATGGACACCTCGTTTGAGGATCTGGGGGCCGACTCCCTGGACATCGTGGAGATGACCATGGCCGTGGAAGAGGAGTTTGGCCTGGAGGACATGGACGAGGAGGATCTGTCCGGTATCTCCACCGTGGCGGATCTGGTCCGCTACCTCAAGTCTAAGCTGGAGGACTGAAGAAACCAAAGAGACAGGAGCCCCGCCTCCCGGCGGGGCTCCGGCTTTGAAAGGGAGGATCGGCCATGGAGGCATTGGAAGAAAAGCTGGGTTACCGGTTTACCAACCGGGCCCTTCTGGAAAACGCCCTCACCCACAGCTCCTACGCCAACGAGAACAAGGCCAAGGGGCTGCAGAGCAATGAGCGGCTGGAATTCCTGGGGGACTCTGTGCTTGGTATGGTCGTGGCCGACTACCTGTTCCGCACCCACCCCGACCTGCCAGAAGGGGATCTGACCCGCACCCGGGCGGCCCTGGTGTGTGAGGGCAGCCTGGTGGAAGTGGCCCAGTGCCTGGAGCTGGGCGCCTACCTGAAGCTGGGCAAGGGGGAGGAGGCCGGCGGCGGCCGGGAGCGGCCCTCCATCATTGCCGACGCGGTGGAGGCGGTGCTGGCCGCCGTGTACCTGGACGGCGGCATCGGCTCGGCCCGGAAGCTCATCCAGAAGTTCATCCTGGACCGGGAGGCGGAGAAGAGCGCCAGCCGCGATTACAAGACCGCCCTCCAGGAGCTGGTGCAGCGGGAGAGCGGCCAGGTGCTGGGCTACCAGCTCATCGGCGCCGAGGGCCCCGATCACGCCAAGATCTTCTCGGTGGAGGTGGATCTCAACGGCATCCCCATCGGCCAGGGCCGCGGCCGCAGTAAAAAAGAGGCGGAGCAGAACGCGGCCAAGGCTGCGATAGAGAAGTTAAAGGCTGGGGAATAACCGGCCGCTCCGCCTCTCTTGCGAGCGGAAGCGAGCCGCCGCGTCAGCGGCGTCAAGCATTTTGCGGAGCAAAATCTTGATGCCGGGCGGATTCACTCCGCCCGGACAGATGGAGAGAAACGGGGGCCCCAAACCGCCTGCGGCGGTTTGGGCGGCGGAGCAGAATGCGGCTAAGGCTGCGATAGAGAAGCTGAGGGCGGGGGAATAACCGGCCCGCGGGCGACCACAAGGGTCGCCCCTACGTGCAGGGGCTGTCCGGCTCCTCTGTAGGGGCGGCCTTTATGGCCGCCCGTCCTGTCAGGCCTTCACAGGGCCTGGGGCAGTGCAAAACCTGGTGTACGGCGGGCGGATGTAGGTATCCGTCCCTGCGAAATGGTTTGCCCGCTGTATACCACCAAACCAGACGCGGAGCGCTCAGGCGCTCCGCGTTTTTATGGAAAAGGGTTTGCAAAGGACGCCGTTCCTTGGTATAATAATTTATTCAGAATGATAACATGGCGAGGTGCAGACCTTGTATTTAAAAGCGCTGGAAATCCAGGGGTTCAAATCCTTTCCGGACAAGACGGTACTCTCCTTCGGGGAGGACATGACCGCCATTGTGGGCCCCAACGGAAGCGGGAAATCGAATATCTCCGACGCCATCCGCTGGGTCATGGGGGAGCAGTCCTCCAAGGCCCTGCGGGGCGGCAAGATGGAGGACGTAATCTTCGGCGGCACGGCGGTGCGCAGACAGCAGGGCTTCGCGGAGGTCTCCCTGGTGCTGGACAATACCGACCACATCTTCCCGATGGAGGAGAGCGAGGTGATGGTCACCCGGCGGTATTACCGCTCGGGGGAGAGCGAGTACTACATCAACCGCCGTTCCGTCCGCCTGAAGGACGTGAACGAGCTGTTCATGGACACCGGCCTGGGCCGGGAGGGCTACTCCATCATCGGGCAGGGCCGCATTGACGAGATTTTGTCCGTCAAGAGCGCCGACCGCCGGGAGGTCTTTGAGGAGGCCGCCGGTATCTCCCGCTTCCGCCACCGGAAGGAGGAGGCCGAGCGCAAGCTGGAGCGCACCCAGGAGAATCTGGTGCGCATCACCGACAAGATCGACGAGCTGGAGCTCCAGGTGGAGCCCCTCCGCGCACAGAGCGAGAAGGCCCGGAAGTTCCTGGTGCTGCGGGACGAGCTGCGGGGGCTAGAGATCTCCCTGTGGCTGGAGCAGTTGGAGAAAATACGGGCGGGGGCCATCAAGACCCTGTCCGACTACGAGAACGCCGTCCGCCAGAAGGAGGAGGCCCAGGGGGCGGTGGAGGCCCTCTACGCCGCCGCCGAGGAGCACGCCGCCCAGATGCGGGACAAGGACGTGGAGGCCGAGGGCGTCCGCTTCCAGATGATGCAGCGGGAGGCCGACGCCAACGGACTGGAAAACGCCGTTGCGGTACTCCGGGCCAACATCCAGAACAACCTGGAGAACCGGGACCGCATCCGGCGGGAGCTGGAGCAGCAGGAGGGGCGGGCCGACTCCATCGGCGCCCAGATTGCCGAGCGGAAGGAACGTCTGGAGGCGCTGGTGGGCGAGCTGGACACCCTGGCGGCGGAGCTGTCCGCGAAACAGGGGGAGGCCGAGGAGGCCGTCCGCTCCGCAGGCACCCTGGCCGGAGAGCTGGAGGAGCTGCGCCGGAAGGAGGCGGTGGAAAACGCCTCCGCCTCCGAGGCCAGGGTTCTGCTCTCCGCCCTAGCCGCCGCGGCCCAGGAGCTGCTGGACCGGGATGAGGCGGTGCATCAGGAGCTGTCCGCCGGTGAGGAGCGGGTGCGCCAGCTTCAGGAGGGCCGGGACGCGGCCCAAAAGGAGCTGGCCCAGGCCCGGGAGGACCGGGATTCCCTTCAGAATGTGCTCAACGGCTACGGCCTGCGGCTGGAGTCCCGCCGGAAAAAAGCCAAGGAGGCCGAGGAGCGCCATGTCAAGCTCCAGATGGAGGAGAACGCCCTCCACTCCCGTATCCACATGCTCTCCGAGATGGAGAAGCTCTACGAGGGCTACTCCAAGGCGGTAAAGCTGGTGATGGGGGAGGCCCGGCGGGGCCAGCTCAAGGGGGTCCACGGCCCGGTGGCCGGGCTGCTCCACGTGCCCGACCACTGCACCGTGGCCATTGAGACCGCCCTGGGCGGCGCCATGCAGCACATTGTGGTGGAGCGGGAGGAGGACGGCAAGGCCGCCATCCAGTACCTCAAGCGCCGGGACGGCGGCCGGAGCACCTTCCTGCCCTTGAGCACCATCCGCCCCTCCGACTTCCGGGATCAGGGCGTGCGGAGGGAGGCGGGCTTCGTGGGCCTGGGGGACGAGCTGGTGCAGTTTGACCCCCGCTACCAGAGGATTTTTTCCAATCTTCTGGGGCGCACCGTGGTGGCCGAGGATATGGACGCGGCCATCGCCATGGCCCGCAAATACGGCCACCGCTTCAAAATCGTCACCCTGGACGGCCAGGTGCTCAACCCCGGCGGCTCCATGACCGGCGGCTCGGTGTCCCGCAGCGCGGGCATCCTCAGCCGGGCCAACGAGCTGGAGCGGCTGAACCGGCAGCGCGCCGGTGTGGAGGAGCAGCGCACCGCCGCCGCCCAGGCCATGGAGGAGGCCAGGCGGGAGGCCACCGCCGCCGCATACGAGGTGGAGACCGCCCAGGCCCAGCAGCGCCAGCACGAGGACGCCATCCTCAAGCTGGAGGAGCGGCTGGCCCATTTCGACGCCCAGCTCACCGATGCCTCCCGCCGGCGGGACGAGCAGCGCCGGGAGCTGGAGCAGATTCAGGCCCGCTCCGCCCAGACCGAGGCGGATACCGCCGCCGCCCGGGCGCGCATTGAGGCCCTGGAGGGCTCGGCCGCCGCCCTGCGGGCCGAGGCCGAGGGCAAGGCCCAGGGCCAGAGCGAGCTCCAGGCGCGCACCGCCGGTATCCGGGAGGCCATCGCGGAGCTGAACATGCGCCGGGCCGGCCTGGAGGCGGAGCAGCAGGCCGCCGGACAGAGCCTTACCGAGCTGGAGGCCCTGCGGCGGGATCTCACCGGCGACCGGGCCGAGCGGGAGCAGATGCTCACCGCGTTTGAGGAGAAGAACGCCGCCCTGGAGGATGAGATTCTGGAGAAGGAACGGCAGCTCCAGGCCATCCGCCAGGAGAACCGGGAGCGGCAGGAGGCCATCGCCCGCATCAATGAGGAGAAGCTGTCCCTGGAGGCCCGGCGCAACCAGGCCGACAAGCAGGCGCGGGACAAAAACAGCGAACTGTTAAACTTAGAGCGGGAGGTCTCCGTCTTAGAACAGAGGAAGGCCGCCGCTGCCCTGGAGGAGAAAACCCTGCTGGACAAGCTGTGGGAGACCTATGAGCTGTCCCATGAGGCCGCCCGCGCCCAGCGGGTGGAGCTGGAGAGCGTCCCCAAGGCCCAGCGCCGGGTGGGCGAGCTGAAAAAGGCGATCTCCGGCCTGGGCAATATCAACCTGGATGCCATTGAGGAGTTCCAGCGGATCAACGAGCGGTACACCTACCTGACCGACCAGCGGGACGACGTGCTCAAGTCCAAGAAGGAGCTGGAGGGCATCATCGCCGACATCACCGAGGAGATGAAAACCATCTTCGCCCGGCAGTTTTCCGTCATCAACGAGGCGTTCCAGCAGACCTTTACCGAGCTGTTCGGCGGCGGCAAGGCCACCCTGGAGCTCGAGGAGCCGGAGGACATCCTCAACTGCGGCATTGAAATCCGGGTGCAGCCCCCCGGCAAGGCCCTCAAGGTGCTCTCCCTCCTCTCCGGCGGCGAGAAGGCCTTCGTGGCCATCGCCCTCTACTTCGCCATTCTGAAGGTGCGGCCTACCCCTTTCTGCGTCATGGACGAGATCGAGGCCGCCCTGGACGACGCCAACGTGGTGCGCTTCGCCCGCTATATGCGCCAAATGGCGGACAAGACCCAGTTCATCGTCATCACCCACCGCCGCGGCACCATGGAGGAGGCCGACGTGCTCTACGGCGTCACCATGCAGGAGCAGGGCGTGAGCCGGATACTGACCATCAACCTGAACGACGTGGAGAAGGAATTGCACATCAAATGACGCCGGACGCGGCGGACGGCAACACCCAGCAGGGGCAGGCCGCACCTGTGCCGCAGGGTATGAGCAGACCCCGGCGAAGCCCAGTGAAACGGGTTCGCCGGGGAGAGGAGACGCAAGGGAGCGGGCGAGGAATTTCCGCCTGCGGGAGTTCCGAGCGAAGCGGACTTTGCGTCGACGAAGGAGCAGGGCGTGAGCCGGATACTGACCATCAACCTGAACGACGTGGAGAAGGAATTGCACATCAAATGACGCCGGACGCGGCGGACGGCAACACCCAGCAGGGGCAGGCCGCACCTGTGCCGCAGGGTATGAGCAGACCCCGGCGAAGCCCAGTGAAACGGGTTCGCCGGGGAGAGGAGACGCAAGGGAGCGGGCGAGGAATTTCCGCCTGCGGGAGTTCCGAGCGAAGCGGACTTTGCATCGACGAAGGAGCAGGGCGTGAGCCGGATTCTGACGATCAACCTGAACGACGTGGAGAAGGAATTGCACATCAAATGACAGAGCTTCCAAAGCGGGTGCATCCGCGCCTGCGCGGGTATGATTACAGCCGGAGCGGCGGGTATTTCCTCACACTCTGCACCCAGGGCCGGGCCCCCATCCTGAGCGAGATTGTAGGGCGCGGCATCCCTGACGCGCCGCTGGTACGGTTGTCGGAGACCGGCCGGTGCGTTCAGGACGCGATGGACTATCTGGCCGGACATGACGCCCAAATTCAGATTGCGGCGTCGGTCATCATGCCAAATCATGTTCACATTTTGCTGTGCGTCTGCGGGGAGGGAAACGGCGCGTCAGGGATGCCGCGCCCTACTGGGATGCGCGTGCCGGGTTTTGTCTCCTCTCTCAAGCGCTACACCAACCGCGTGTGCGGCCGTCCGCTCTGGCAGGCATCCTATCACGACCACATCATCCGGGATGAGAACGACCTTCTCAACCACTGGAGCTATATCGAGCATAACCCCGCCCGCTGGGCGGAGGATGAATACCATGTTTGAACGACGAAAGGAACCAACACCACATGGGCTTTTTTGAAAAGATCAAGGCGGGGCTGACCCGCACCAAGGAGAACATCGGACACTCCTTCGACCAGCTCTTCGCCGGAGAGCTGAACGACGACTTCTACGACGAGCTGGAGGAGACGCTGATTCTGGGCGACATGGGGGTGGAGACCACCATGAAGGCCGTGGAGGAGCTGCGCCGCCGGGTGAAGGCGGAGAAGATCAAGGACATGGAGGGGGCGCGGGCGTGCCTGCGCCGGGTGCTCACCGACATGCTCCAGGTGGGGGAGCCCGCCCTGAAGCTGGATACCGCCCCGTCGGTGGCCCTATTCATCGGCGTCAACGGCGTGGGCAAGACCACCACCATCGGCAAGCTGTCCGCCCGGATGAAGGGGGAGGGCCGCCGGGTGCTGATGGCCGCCGCCGACACCTTCCGGGCCGCCGCCGCCGACCAGCTCGAGATCTGGAGCGAGCGCAGCGGCGTGGAGCTCGTCCGCCAGTACGAGGGGGCCGATCCTGCGGCGGTGGTCTTTGACGCCCTGTCCGCCGCCAAGGCCCGCAGCGCAGACGTGGTGCTCATCGACACCGCCGGGCGGCTGCACAACAAGCAGAACCTGATGAACGAGCTGAACAAGATCAGCCGCGTCGTGGACCGGGAGCTGCCCGGCTGCGACCGGGAGACCCTGCTGGTGCTGGACGCCACCACCGGACAGAACGGCCTGATCCAGGCCAAGCAGTTCAAGGAGGCCGCGGGCATCACCGGCATCGTCCTGACCAAGCTGGATGGCTCGGCCAAGGGCGGCATTGTCATTGCCATCGCCCAGGAGCTTCAGGTGCCGGTGAAATTCATCGGCGTGGGGGAGGGCATCGACGATCTGATGCCCTTTGAGGCGGAGAAATTTGTCGAAGCCCTTGTTTAAAAAGCAGTATGGGCCGGTGCCCTCATCGGCCCGTATATTGGAGATTGGAGGCCGTAACATGGCGAGAATCGACGGACGGGCGGCGGATCAGCTCCGGCCCGTGGAGATCATCCCCAACATCAATCAATTTGCGGAGGGCTCCTGCCTGATCCGCTGCGGCAGCACCCATGTGCTCTGCTGCGCCAGCGTGGAGGAGGGCGCGCCCCGCCACGTCCCCGAGGGGGAGGGCTGGGTCACCGCCGAGTATTCCATGCTGCCCCGGGCCAACCGGGAGCGATCCCGGCGGGATATCGCCAAGCTGAAGCTGTCCCCCCGCTCCGCGGAGATCCAGCGGCTCATCGGCCGCGCCCTGCGGGCCTGCGTGGACATGAAAAAGCTGGGAGAGCGCACCATTACGATCGACTGCGACGTACTCCAGGGGGACGGCGGCACCCGCACCGCCTCCGTCACCGGCGGGTTTGTGGCGTTGAGTCTGGCCCTGCACAAGCTGGTGATGGACGGTGTCCTGCCAGAGATGCCGCTGACCAACTGTGTGGCGGCGGTGTCCGCCGGTATCGTGGGGGACGAGCTTCTGTTGGATCTGTGCTACGAGGAGGACTCCTCGGCCCAGGTGGATCTCAACTGCGTCATGACCGGCGCGGGGGAGCTGGTGGAGCTCCAGGGCACCGGCGAGGGCCGGCCCTTCACCATCGTGGAGCAGCGCGCCCTGGTGGAGCTGTGCGCCAAGGGCATCCGGGAGCTCCAGAACATTCAGAGACAAGTGTTGGGGGGCTAAATGTATGAAACTGGTATTGGCCAGCAAGAATGCCCATAAGCTGGTGGAGATGAGGGACATCCTTTCCCAGTTGGGGGTGGAGGTGGTGCTGGAGTCCGAGGTGGGCGTCGATGTGGACGTGGAGGAGACCGGCGCCACCTTTGAGGAAAACGCCTTTTTGAAGGCCCGCGCGGTGATGGAGGCCTCCGGCCTGCCCGCCATCGCGGACGACTCCGGCCTGTGCGTGGACGCGCTGAACGGCGCGCCCGGCGTGTACTCCGCCCGCTACGGCGGGCCGGGGCTGGACGACGTGGGCCGCTACCGGCTTTTGCTGGAGAACATGCGGGGGCAGCTGGACCGGCGGTGCCGCTTTGTCTCCGCCATCTGCTGCTGCTTTCCCAACGGGGACCGGGTGGAGGCCCGGGGGGAGTGTCCCGGCACCTTGGCCTACGCCCCCAAGGGGGAGGACGGCTTCGGCTATGATCCCATTTTCTTTGTCCCCGCCCTGAAAAAGACCTTTGCGGAGCTCTCTCCGGCGGAGAAGAACGCCATCTCCCACCGGGGGAATGCGCTCACGGCCTTTCGGGAGAAGCTGGAGCAGTATCTGAACAAGTAAAATGCCTTCCCGCAGGAGGGCAGATCAAAAGGAGACCGGTCTATGGAAGAACTGACAAGCAAGCAGCGGGCCCAGCTCAGGGGTCTGGCCAACAGCATTGACACCATCCTGCACGTGGGCAAGGACGGCATCGGGGACAACCTGGTGAAGCAGGCCGACGACGCCCTGGAGGCCCGGGAGCTCATCAAGGGCAAGGTTCTGGAGAACAGCCTGCTGAGCAGCCGGGAGGCGGCCGAGGCCCTGGCGGAGGCCACCCGGAGCCAGGTGGTACAGGTCATTGGAACCAAATTCGTTTTGTATCGTCCAACCCATAAGAAGGACAAAAAGGACAAGATCGTACTGGTGACGGACAAGAAGCGCAAGTAACGCAGAGGAGGGGAAGCCTATGAAGCTCGGCATCTACGGCGGCACCTTCAACCCGCCCCACCTGGGGCACCTGACCTCCGCCCGGCTGGCCCTGGACGCGCTGGGGCTGGACGAGCTGCAGTTTGTACCGGCGGCGCTGCCGCCCCACAAGCGCCTGCCCCCCGACGCCCCCGGGCCGGAGGCCCGGCTGGAGATGGTGGAGCTGGCCGCCGACGGCCTGCTCCTGCCCGGCCGGGTGAGCGTCAGCGATATGGAGCTCTCCCGGCCCGGCAAGAGCTATACCGCCGACACCCTGGAGCAGCTTCACGCCCAGAACCCCGGCGCGGAGCTGTGGCTGATGATGGGGACGGACATGTTCCTCACCCTCCAGAACTGGCGGGAGCCGGAGCGGATCACCGCCCTGGCGGGCATCTGCGCCTTTGCCCGCACCCAGGCCGACTGCGGGGAGCTGCTCACCATCCAGGCCGAGTACCTGCGGAAGACCTTCGGGGCGAAGGTGTGCGTCCTCCAACTGCCCCAGGTGGTGGACGTGTCCTCCACCCGGCTGCGGGAGCTGCTGGCCCGCGGTGAGGGTTGGGAGTATCTGCCCCCGGCGGTGTACGGGTACATCCTGCGCCACGGGCTCTACGGGGCGGGGCGGGATCTGAAGCGCCTGCCCGACCGGGAGCTGCGGGCCTGCTCCTACTCCATGATCCGCGCCAAGCGCATCGCCCACGTGAAGGGCACGGAGGAGGAGGCGGTGCGGCTGGCCCGGCGCTGGGGCGCCGACGAGGAGCACGCCCGCCGGGCGGCGATCCTCCACGACTGCACCAAGTATTTGGAATTGGACGAGCAGTTGCAATTATGCGCGAAATATGGTATCGTACTGGACGAATTGGAGCAGCAGGCCGTCAAGCTCCTCCACTCCAAGACGGGCGCGTGTGTGGCCCGGCACGTGTACGGGGTGAGCGACGACATCTATGAGGCCATTTTCTGGCACACCACCGGAAAGGCCGGCATGACCCTGCTGGAGAAGCTCCTCTATGTCGCCGACTACATGGAGCCCACCCGGGACTTTCCGGGGGTGGAGCGCCTGCGGGCGCTGGCCTATGAGGATCTGGACGCGGCGGTGCTCCTGGGGTGCGAGATGAGCATACAGGAGATGGCGGAGCGGGGCCTGCCCGTGCACCCCAATACGGTAAAGGCCCGGGATTGGCTGCGGAGCAAGACGAAAGGAATTAGTGATTGATGAACCCGGAACAGAGAAAGAACCACCGGGGCGGCGCCCGGGTACAGAAGCCGGAGAGTCCCCGGCGGGAAAAAGAGACCAAGCGGGAGAAAAAGCCCGGCCGGCCGCGCACCAAAAAGCAGAAGATTCTGCTGGGGCTGTATATTGCCCTGACGGTGGTGGCGGCCATCATCGTGGCGGGGGCGATTGTGTTCGGCCTCATGAGCGCCCCGCCGGAGGTGGCCCTCCCCACTCCCACCCCCCGGCACACCACCATCATCAACGAGCAGGGTGAGGAGGTAGAGGTGGAGATCCCAGGCCTGTCCGCCGGCCGCAAGGAGCAGTTTTACACCTTCCTGGTGGCGGGCGTCAGCGGCGGCAACACCGATACGATGCTGTTGGCGGCCTACGATGTGCCCAACCAGAAGCTCAGCGTCATGAGCCTTCCCCGTGACACCTATGTCATCTACAACGGCCGCACCGTGATGATCAACTCGGTCTACAGCCGGGGCGGCGGCGAAGAAGGCGGCGTGGAGGCCCTGAAAAAGGCGGTGGGCTCCCTCACCGGCGTGACCCCCGACTTCTATGTATTGGTGGAGTGGGAGGCAGTGGGTGAGCTGGTCGATGCCATCGGCGGCGTATATTTTGACGTGCCGCGGCGCATGTATTACAATGATCTGTCCCAGCACTTCAAAATTGACCTCCAACCTGGCTATCAGCTTCTGGACGGCAACGGTGCCATGGGTGTGCTCCGCTGGCGGCACAACAGCGATGACAGCGGGCACATTCTCAACAGCGGCTACGCCATGGGCGATCTGGGCCGCATCGAGACCCAGCAGGCATTCCTCAAGGAGGTCGTCCGCAAGTGCCTCCAGCCCGATGTGCTGCTGAGCAACCTGATGGACTATATCAGCATCTTCCAGAAGAATGTGACCACCGATCTTAGCGTGGGCAATCTGGCCTACTTCGGCAAGTCGGCCATCGGCAAGCTGGACATGGACAGCGTGGAGTTTGTCACCCTGCCCAACCAGTCCGCTGGGGACGCCCACCTGCTGCCCGTGGGCAGCCAGATTGTGGAGATGGTCAATGAGGGCTTCAACCCCTATCAGTCGGACATCAGCCTGCGGGATCTGAATCTGGCCGGAAAGCGACCCGGCTCCAGCAGCACGGGCACGACGCCCAGGCCCCAGGCTACGCCTAAGCCGGAAACCACGCCCAGCGCAACCTCCGCTCCGGTCGAAAGCCCGCCGGGCACGCCGCCGGCCACGTCCACCCCGGGCGGAAGCCAGCCCCCAGCCATATCCACTCCGGGCGGGCAGACGCCGCCTCCGGTCCAGACCCCGGCGGCCACTCCGGCGCCCGCCGTCCCCTCCGCGGAGCCGACCCCGCCCCCGGCGGAGAACACCCCAGCCATGACGCCGCCCCCGGCCGCCACGCCGGACGGCGGCTACGGACCCGGCATGGTGCCGGTGGAATAAAGGAAGATAGAAACGGATGAATCCTGAGAACAAAAAGACAAGCCGGGGTGGAACGCGGGCTGGAAAGCCCCGCACGCCCCTCACACCGAGGCAGAAGGCCCTGCGCATTGCGTGCCTGGTTTTGGCCATTCTGGCGGCGGTTCTGGTGACGGTTTTCGCCGCCTACCGCCTCCTGGTGGTCAAGCCCTCGCTGCCGGAGCCAGGTGCGGAGCGGCCGGACGAGGACCAAAACTATGAGTTTGGCGAGGGCCCCCGCCTCTCCGGCGACCGCAAGGAGGAGTTTTATACCTTCCTGCTGGTGGGCCGGGACACGGGCGGCGGCGGCAATACCGATACTCTTATGGTGATGGCCTACGACATCCCAAACCAGACCCTAAACGTCATGAGCATCCCCCGGGACACCATGGTGAACGTGCCGTGGGACATCAAGCGCATCAACTCGGTATACAACTACGCGCCCTACTACGATAAGGACGGCATCCAATTTCTCAAGGAGGAGGTCTCCTACCTCATCGGGTTTCAGCCGGACTACACCATCGTGGTGGAGTGGGAGGCGGTGGGCGAGCTGGTGGATGCCATCGGCGGCGTAGAGTTTGATGTGCCCATCGACATGAACTACGACGACCCCACCCAGAACCTGCACATCCACCTGAGCGCCGGGCTCCAGGACATCGACGGCGACAAGGCCATGCAGCTTCTGCGCTGGCGGAAGAACTCCGACGCTTATGGAAACGTATACGGCGGCTACCCCAACGGCGATCTGGGCCGCATCGAGACCCAGCAGGCCTTTTTGAAGGCGGTCATTGAGAAGTGCCTCAACAGCATCAGCCTCGGCACCATCCCCAAAATGGCCCAGATCTTCCTGGACAACGTGGATACCAACGGCAGCCTGACGGTGAACAACCTGGCCTGGTTTGCCAAGGAGGCCATCGTGGGCGGCCTGAGCATGGAGAACGTGCACTTTATGACCCTGCCCAACCGGGGGGCCAGCGTCTACAGCCGGACGTACCACAACTACCAGTCCTATGTTACTCCCATTCCGGACGAGATGCTGGAGCTGGTGAATACCTGCTTCAACCCCTATTTGGAGGACATCGAGCTGAACGAGCTGGATCTGATGCAGGTCAACGAGGACGGCAGCCTGTCCTCCACCCGCGGCCATGTGGAGGATACCAAGGCCACCAAGCCCCCCGCGAAGGGGAACTCCGGCAGCTCCAAGCCCACCGACAATCCCGCGCCGGAGGTGCCCGACACCCCGGAGCCGTCGGTCACTCCGACGGCCACACCGGAGGCCACGCCAACGGTGACGCCGGAGGCCACGCCCTCCGCCCCGGCGGAGAGCCAGCCCCCCGCCGTAGAGACTCCGGCCGTCACGCCTGCGCCGGAACCCACCCCGGCCGCAACCCCCGTACCCACGCCGGCTCCCACGCCCATCCCCGCCTCCACCCCGGCGCCCGACGTGCCCGTGGACGGCTTTGGTCCCGGCATGGAGCCCATTGAATAGAAGGAGAATGAGATGACTGCAAACGAGATTGCCCTGACCGCCGTGAAGGCGCTGGACAGCAAGAAGGGCCAGGACATCAAGTGCCTGGAGACCGGCCACCTGACCACCCTGGCGGACTATTTTGTGCTCTGCACCGCCACCTCCACCACCCAGATCAAGGCCCTGGCCGATGTCTGTGAGAAGACCCTCAAGGACGCCGGGGAACCCCCCCACCATGTGGAGGGCCACCGGGGCGGCACCTGGATCCTGCTGGATTTCTCCTCCGTTGTGGTGCACATCTTCAACGAGGAGGCCCGGGAGTTTTACGACCTGGAGCGCCTGTGGAGCGACGCCACGCCGGTGGATCTGTCCGGCGTGCTGACCGAAAACTAACGCAAAAAAGCCCGGCGGGACTCCCGCCGGGCTTTTTTTGCGCGGAGAGGGAACCAAACCGCCCGCCCATGCATCTATAGGGTGTCCGGACAAGGAAAGACGAGGTGAGCACATGGAACAGACCAGAGACGGCGCGGGCCGGGCGTCGGCGCGGGAGGAATTTGCTGCGGCGGTGACCGAGCACAGCCACGGCATGTTCCGGGCGGCCCGGAGCATCCTGGACAGCGACGCCGACGCGGAGGACGCGGTGGGCGAGGCTGTCCTGCGGGCCTGGCAGTCCTGGGACCGCCTGCGGGCCCGGGGAGCGGTCCGCGCCTGGCTGCTGAAGATTGCGGTCAACTGCGCCTATGAGCAGCGGCGGAGGGACAGCAGGGTGATCTATACCGACGAGCTGGAGCCGCTGGCCGGCGGCGCGGAAGACGCGCTCCCCGGCGGCCTGTGGGATGCGGTGCTCCATCTGCCGGAGGAGCAGCGGGCCGCCGTGACCCTCTACTACTACGAGGATTTGCCCGTGGCGGAGATCGCCCGGGTGCTGGGGGTGGCCCAGGGAACGGTGAAGTCCCGGCTGGGCCGGGCCCGCCAGCGGCTGAAGGAGCAACTACAGGAGGAGGAGAAAACTATGAACCGGTTGGATGAACGGTTAAAAGAGCGGGCCCGGCGGGAGGACTGCCCAATTCCACAGGGCTTTGACGGGCGCATGGACGCCATTTTGGAGGGGCTGCCGGAGGGACGGAGAAAGCCCGGCCCCCGCCGTCTCCGCCGGTGGGCGGTAGCCGGGGTTCTGGCGGCGGCCCTGTGCGTGGGCGGCGTGGCGGCGGCCTCCGGCGCGCTGGAGCTGATCGCCCGGCCCGGCGGCTTCGGCGGTACGGCGGAGGGCTTCCAGCCCTATTCCGCCGAGGTGGGGGCGTCGGTCACCGACCAGGGCTACACCCTCACCCTGGACGGCATCGGTGTGGACGAGGCGTTTATTACCCTCTACGCCACCGTCACCGGAGAAGAACCGATCCCCAGGGATGACCGGGGTGAGCCGGAGCTGTGGTCCTTTTCCCTGAAGGCCGAGGGAAAGGAGCTGGAGTTCTGGGGCCGGGATCGGGAAACCGAGTGGGTGGACGACTATACATTAAAGGTGATGCAGCGGTGCCCGGTGGCCCGCACGCTGCCCGATGTGGTGGAGCTCCAGGTCTACACCAATGAGCTGTTTTACGGCCTGTCCGGTGATTGGAGCCTGAATCTGCTGGTGGATAAGACCGCCCCGGACGGGGAGAGCTTGGTAGTAGAACCCCGTCAGACATTTACGATGCTGGACCACCGGGTACGGGCGGACAAAGTAGTGGTAGCCCCCTCCGGCGGCGGGCTGGTGCTCACTGAGGTCGGATTCCCTCCCCTGACAGATTTCTTGCTCCGCGATGATACAGGGCATTATCTCTATGTCGATACCGAGCGTTATGGAGGGGCAGGCGGGTGGCTGCCGATCTCGAACTTTATCGCTTTTTATGGCGGGCGGCCGGACATGGAGTCCATCACTCTGGTGCCCTATGAGCGGGTCTACCCCGGCGATGAACCAGGTGGAAGTCACGAGATTTTTGGCGCTGTGGACGAACTGCCCCTTACTGACGCCTCCGCCGAAACCGGCTACACTCTGGTCTCTCTGGACATCGGGGCAGAGCAGGCGGTGGCCCGGTTCCAGACCGGGGAAGAGCTGCTCCAGTACGAGTACGGCGGTGACGGCACTTGGTTCACGTTGCTGGACGCCGACGGAGAGAGCGTGGAAGCGGATTCGTGGCAGGTCAGCCGGGAACGGGACTACGACTGGGAGACGGGCGTGTGGACCGTGACCACACACTATCCGGGAGCTACACCGGAGGAGCTGGCCCGGGTGGCCCGTGTGTCCTTCTGGCAGCCAAACGATACCATCCGCGTTCTGGAGGACGAGGCGGTAACCATCCCGCTGAACTGAACACGGGGAAACAGGCCGGCGGCGTGCGGGGGAATTCCCCCGCACGCCGCTTTTTGCCGCTTACTTCGATGGAAATGTGTGTAGTTTATATTTCGTAAAGAGAGATGGCCGTGCTGCTGTAGAACGGAAAGAGGCGGCCTCTGGACGGTTTTAAGAGCAGATGCGCTTCAGGAGGGCCGTCAGCTCTTCCACCTGTTCCGGGGAGGCGGAATAGCGCCGGTTGTCCTGGTAGACGCGCCCCTGGCTGTCCACGCCGAAGGTGCGCCCCTCCTCTGCCGGGGCGGAATAGACCGTGACGGTATAGGCGGCGGGGGAGACGGGTACGCCGCCGTCGGTGAGCCCGTCATAGCGCAGCCGGGTGTCCGCCAGCAGGGAGGAAAGCTCCGCCAGCAGAGCAGGCTCGCTGCTCTCGTGGGAGCCATGCCCGCCGCCGTCGCTGTGTTCCACCACTACCTGCCGGAGGGACGCGCCCTCCGCCACGCTGATCCGCTCCCCCAGGGAGGCTGGGCGGAGAAACCGGAGGGCGGCCCCCAGCCCGAGCGTCAGTGCGGCGGCCAGCACCAGCACCGGCCAGAGATACTTCCATTGCACGCCCACGTCCTACACCTCCCCGCAGATGGCGGCAGTCAGCTCGGAGAGGGGCTCCGACTGGGTGGAGCGGAGCGCGTAAATCCGGTCCCCGATGTAGATGGCGTTGGTTGTAAGGTTGTAGTCAAAGGAGCAGATGATTTCATCCTCCCCGATGATGACGATCTTACACATGCCGTCCAGGGGGGCGATGGAGCTCCGCCGGACCAGACGGAGCCGGGCGGTATCCACCAGCAGCTCCATCTGCTCCAGCAGGGCGGGGTCGTACGCCTGATATTCATGGGAGGTGCCATTCCCGTCCATCTCATCCAGGCGCACCACAACCACCACCTTGGGCTCCAGTCCGGTGCGGGCGTCCGCCGCCTCCGCCAGCGAGACCGGGCGGTACACCCACAGGGTGACCGCCAGCAGGGCGGCCATCAGCACGGCCAGGACGATTCCGACGATCTGCATGCGCCTGCTTCCCATGTCCATACACGCTCCCTTCTTTGTCGGCTCCATCTTATCTGGATAAGCGGGAAAAGTCAAGCACACCCCTTGCAAACCGGCCGCTTTTCGATTATAATATCACAGATTATATGCCCGTCGCGGACGAGACAGATCGAAAGAAAGCGTGAGAGATTTGAAATACGATTTTGCCGCCATTGAGCCGAAGTGGCAGAAGAAATGGCAGGAAACCGGAGTCTATCAGACCGGGAATCACAGCGACAAGCCCAAGTTCTACGCCCTGGTGGAGTTCCCCTATCCCTCCGGACAGGGCCTGCATGTGGGCCACGCCCGGCCCTACACCGCCATGGACGTGGTGGCCCGCAAGCGCCGCATGGACGGCTACAATGTGCTCTTCCCCATGGGGTATGACGCCTTCGGCCTGCCCACGGAGAACTACGCCATCAAGAACCATATCCATCCGGCTAAGGTGACCCACGACAACATCGAGAATTTCCGCAGGCAGCTACAGATGCTGGGCTACTCCTTCGACTGGAGCCGGGAGGTCAACACCACCGATCCCAGCTACTACAAGTGGACCCAGTGGATCTTCCTCCAGCTCTATAAGCACGGCCTGGCCTACAAGACCACCATGCCGGTGAACTGGTGCACCTCCTGCAAGTGCGTGCTGGCCAACGAGGAGGTAGTGGAGGGCGTGTGCGAGCGCTGCGGCTCCCCCGTTATCCGCAAGGAGAAGAGCCAGTGGATGCTCAAGATCACCGAGTACGCCCAGCGCCTCATCGACGATCTGGACGGGCTGGACTTCATCGAGCGGGTCAAGACCCAGCAGAAGAACTGGATCGGCCGCTCCACCGGCGCGGAGGTCACCTTCCAGGCCACCACCGGCGACGCCATCGTGGTCTACACCACCCGGCCGGACACCCTCTTTGGCGCCACCTATATGGTGCTCTCCCCCGAGCACGAGCTGGTGCGCAAGTGGCTGGAGGGGGGCGCGCTGAAGAACGCCGCCGAGGTCACCGCCTACCAGAAGGCCGCCGCCTCCAAGTCCGACCTGGAGCGCACGGAGCTGAACAAGGAGAAGACCGGCGTGCGCCTGGACGGCGTGCGGGGCGTCAACCCAGTCAACGGCAGGGAGATCCCCATCTTCATCTCCGACTACGTGCTCTCCACCTATGGCACCGGCGCCATCATGGCCGTACCCGCCCACGACGACCGGGACTGGGAGTTCGCCAAGAAGTTCGGCTGCGAGATCATCGAGGTGGTCTCCGGTGGTGAGGACGTGCAGCAGGCCGCCTTCACCGCCAAGGACGACACCGGCATCCTGGTCAACTCCGACTTCCTCAACGGCAAGACCGTGAAGGACGCCATCCCCGCCATGATCCAGTGGCTGGAGGAGAAGGGCATCGGCGCGGCCAAGGTCAACTACAAGCTGCGCGACTGGGTCTTCTCCCGCCAGCGGTACTGGGGCGAGCCCATCCCCATGGTGTACTGCGAGAAGTGCGGCTGGCAGCCCCTGCCCGAGGAGCAGCTCCCCCTGTTGCTCCCCGAGGTGGACTCCTACGAGCCCACCGACGACGGCGAGTCCCCCCTGAGCAAGATGACCGACTGGGTGAACACCACCTGCCCCTGCTGCGGCGGCCCCGCCAAGCGGGAGACCGACACCATGCCCCAGTGGGCGGGCTCCTCCTGGTACTTCCTGCGCTATATGGACCCCCACAACGAGAAAGCCCTGGCCTCCAGAGAGGCCCTGGACTACTGGAGCCCCGTGGACTGGTACAACGGCGGCATGGAGCACACCACCCTGCACCTGCTTTACTCCCGCTTCTGGCACAAGTTCCTGTACGACATCGGCGTGGTGCCCACCAAGGAGCCCTACAAAAAGCGTACCTCCCACGGCATGATCCTGGGCGAGGGCGGCGAGAAGATGTCCAAGAGCCGCGGCAACGTCATCAACCCCAACGACGTGGTGGCCCAGTACGGCGCGGACACCATGCGGCTGTATATCATGTTCATCGGCGACTTTGAAAAGGCCGCCGCCTGGAGCGACAACGCCGTCAAGGGCTGCAAGCGCTTCCTTGACCGGGTCTGGAACCTGGCGGAGAACCTCACGGAGGAGGCCGGCTGTTCCAAGGCCAACGAGAGCGCGGTGCACAAGACCATCAAGAAGGTGTCCGACGACATCGAGGCCATGAAGTTCAACACCGCCATCGCCGCCCTGATGGCCCTGGTGAACGACTTCTACCAGAACGGCTGCTCCAAGGGCGACTACGCCGCCCTGCTGCTCATGCTCTCCCCCTTTGCCCCCCACATGGTGGAGGAGCTGTGGGAGACCCTGGGCTTTGCAGCCGAGAAGGGCGGCATGGCCTGCCAGCAGAGCTGGCCCGCCTACGACGCCAGCAAGACCGTGGACGCCGAGGTGAATATGGCCGTGCAGGTGTGCGGCAAGCTCCGCGGCACCATCACCGTCCCCGTGGACAGCGGGGAGGAGGCCGTGGTGGCCGCCGCCCTGGCCGATCCCAAGGTGCAGAAGTTCACCGAGGGCAAGAAGCTGGTCAAGACCATTCTGGTACCCAATAAGCTGGTCAACCTGATTGCGAAGTGAGCTGGTGAGGAGCCGCCGTTTTTCCAGGAACAGTAAAAACAGAATGCTGGAAATCAAAATCCGCTCTTGACAACTGCAAAAGGATCGAATACAATGGTTCTGTTAAAGCCATATCTATGTGGCCCTTTGGCGGTGGAATCCCGCCGCTTCGGAGGGAGGGGAAGTCAATGTCGGAAGTCCATGTGAAGGACGGCGAGTCCTTGGAGAACGCACTCAAGCGCTTTAAGCGCAGTTGCGCCAAGTCGGGCGTTCTGGCCGAGGTTCGCAAGCGTGAGCACTACGAGAGCCCGAGCGTCAAGCGCCGCAAGAAGTCTGAGGCCGCCCGCAAGAACCGCAAGAAGTATTACTAAGAATCACAAACCCCCGCGCCGATTCGGCGCGGGGGTTTGTTGCATCCCGGGAAGGGCTTGTGTCAGGATTCCATCTCTCCCCTGGCCCACGCCATGAGGGCGGGCAGGGTGCAATCCTTCCCCAGCAGGGCCCGCTCCTCCGGCTCCAGCTTGGGGAGCAGGGACTGGCGGGCGGCCGTATATTGGCCGCTCCTCCGGCAGTGGGCCAGCCGCAGGGCAAAGAAGGCCGCCTTTTGGAGGGCGGGGAGGGCCGCCTCCGGCTGGGCGTCAAAGAGGGCGGTGTGGCAGGCGGCATGGTAGAGGGCGGAGGCCGCCGCCCGAACGGCCTCGTCCAGCGTCTCCTTCCCCATGGGGGGCAGCAGTTCCTCCAGAGAGCCGTAGACCGGGAGGGTGTCCAGCCTGAGCTGGAGGGCGTCGAAGGCGGGCCAGGCAGCCAGGGCCGCCCGGTCGCAGAAGAAGCCGCAGGCCCGGTCAGCGAAGGGCATCTTCTCCAGCACACCCCGGCAGGCGGCCAGCTCCGCCGCCCCCAGCGCGTCCAGCACTACCACCAGATCCACGTCGCTCTCCGGCCCAGCCTCCCCCCGGCCGAAGCTGCCCTGGATGCCAACAAAGGCCACCCGGCCGGGCAGGGCCTCCAGCAGCGGCGGGAGAAAGGCGTCCATCCACGGTCTCCAATCCATTGCTCTGTCCTCCTTTTTTATTTTGAAAGGACAGTATAGCAGAAAACGCCCCGACGGACAAGGGCTACTTCAACAGCTCGGGAAGGAGATCATCCACCTGAGGATAGGCCAGCACGGCGCTGGAGATGCCCAGATTGCGGGCCACCTGGAGCTTCTTGCGGATGGAGCCTGCGTCGTCGAACAGAACGAAGTGGGCCCCGTTCTGCCGGGACATGTAGGTGAAGTAGTGGGCGCACAGCTCGCTGGAGAAGAACACCGACGGAGCCCGTTCCTCCAGCCGCTGGCGCAGCTCCTCCCGGGTGAGGGGCATCCCCTGGCCGGTGGGGGAGGGGAGAAAGAAGTCCTCCGCCACCCGCTCCACCGCCAGGGCCACCCGGGCCGCGCCGAAGCGCTCCACCGCCTCCTGAAGGCGCTGCTGGAGGGAGCCGCCGGACAGGGCGGAGGGGATGAGGGCGATGGCGGAGTCGGAAAAGGGGGCGTAGGCCTCGGTCACGTAGAGGGGCCAGCCCCGCTTTTTGGTCAGCTCGCCCAGCGTGCGCACCGCCTGGGCCAGCACCTGGAGGGGATGGCCCTCAAAATCGCAGAGAATACCGTCATACCCTCGGGCCATGCACTCCCGCAGCACCTCCTGGCAGAAGGGCCCGGCCTCGCCGCGGCCGTCGAAGCCGGTGTTGTCAATGACCATCAGGCCGCCCCGCACCGATACCGGGATGCTGGCCCGGAACAGGTGGGGCCCGCCCCCCACCCGGTAGGCAACGTGGGCCACTGGGAGGCCGAAGCGCAGGGCGGCCCGGCACTGGTCGGGCGGCGCGGTGAGAAGAAGCTTCATGCTGGTTTGCATATCTTAGGTACCCCCTTGTCCAAGTTCTGAAAAACGTGGTATAATCACTTATATGCGGACAAGACGGAGAATAGAAGAGGTGAAACCATGGCGCTTCCCATCCTGGCCCACTGGGCGGGCCGGAGCATTTTCGACATCGAGCCCGCCGCCCTGGCCCGGCGGGGCATCCGCCTCCTGCTAGCCGATCTGGACAATACCCTGGCACCCTATGGGGAACCGGAGCCCACACAGGCGGTGAGGGACTGGGCGGCGGCCCTGGGAGAGCAGGGGATCACCCTCTTTGTGCTCTCCAACAACCGGCACCCGGAGCGGCCCCGCCGGTTTTCCCAGGCGCTGGGCGTGCCCTTCCTGGGCCACGCGGGCAAGCCGAAGCCGGGGGGCTTCCGGCGGGCCATGGAGCAGATGGGCTGCACGCCGGAGCAGACTGCCATCGTGGGGGATCAGCTCTTTACCGACATTCTGGGCGGGCGGAACGCCGGGGTGTTCACTCTGCTGGTGGAGCCTATCCGCCTGGCGGGCAATCCGGGGCGCTACCTGCGCTACGGAGCGGAGTGGCCCTTCCGCATGTGGAGCAAAAGGAGGACAAAACCGTTATGAGCGCAATCTTCGGACCGGCGGGCAACGCCGAGTCCTTTCCATATAAATCCTCGGCGGACGCCCCCCGCTGGCTGGCGGAGCTGGGACTGGACTGCTATGAGTACCAGTGCGGCAAGGGGGTCAATGTCCGGGAGGAGACCGCCAGGAACATCGGCGCGGCGGCGGTGGCGGCGGGCATCCGCCTGTCCCTCCACGCCCCCTACTTCATCAACCTGGCAAACCCCGACCCCGAGAGCCTGCAAAAGACCATCGGTTACATCACCGCGGCTTGTCAGGCGGCGGACTGGATGGGGGCGGGCCGGGTGGTCATCCACTCCGGCGCGCTGATGAAGCGTACGCGGCGGGAGGCCCTGGACATCGCCCTGCGCTCCCTGAAAGCGGTGATAGCCGCCTGCGACGACGCCGGCTATGGACACATCGCCCTGTGCCCCGAGACCATGGGCAAGATCAACCAACTGGGGGATCTGGACGAGGTGCTGGAGCTGTGCACCCTGGACGAGCGGCTGGTACCCTGCGTGGACTTCGGCCACCTTTACGCCCGCTCCCTGGGGGAGCTGGAGGGGACTGCGGCCTGCGCGTCCATGCTGGACCGCATCCGGGAGGTACTGGGGGAGGTGCGGGCCGGTGTCTTCCACAGCCACTTCTCCAAGATTCAGTTTACCCCCAACGGGGGCGAGAAGATGCATCTGACCTTCGCCCAGGACGACTTCGGGCCCGACCCCGCCCCCCTCATGGCGGAGGTGGCCCGCCGGGGCTGGAGTCCCACCTTCATCTGCGAAAGCGCAGGCACCCAGGCGGAGGACGCGCTGACTATGAAAAAGCTGTATCAGGCATGTCAGAAGTGAGGGGATGGGGCGCTTTCGCAGGGGCCCCGCGGAGCGGGGCGGCGCTTTGCGCCGTACAAGCGTTTTCCCGAAGGGAAAACCTTGATGCCGGGCGAATTCAGTTCGCCCGGGCAGATGAAGGGGCCGGGGCCCCCGGCGGGCCTTGGCCCGCTGGGGCAAGCGCAGGCACCCAGGCGGAGGACGCGCTGACCATGAAGCGGCTGTACCAGGCCGCCTGCGGCTGACGGCGGGCGGTGCGGGTATCCGCCATTTACGTGAGAGAACTATACAGATTGCATGTAATAGAAGGGAAGGTTTTACCATGAATCATCTGAAACAGATTGCGGCCAGGCTGCCGGAATATGGCCTCGATGCCATGCTGCTCAACAGTGAGCCCGGGGAATACTATGCCGTGGGCTTCCACGGAGAGGGCAATGTGGTGGTGACGGCGCAGGGGTGCTTTTACTTCACCGACTCCCGCTACATTGAGGCTGCCAATCACCTCATCACCGGCGCGGAGATCGCCATGACCGGCCGCAGCCGCAACTACCGGGCTATGGTGCAGGAGGTCGTCAACCGCTGCCGCATCCGGAAGCTGGGCTTTGAGGAGGGCTATCTGTCGGTGGCGGACTATAACCTCTGGAAGGAGGGCCTCACCGCCGAGCTGGTGCCCGCTCAGAAGCTGGTGGACGCCCTGCGGGCGGCCAAGGACGACGGGGAGATCGCCCTGATGACAAAGGCCCAGGAGATCACCGACCGCGCCTTTTCCGAGATCCTGAAGTTTATCCAGCCCGGCATGACCGAGCAGGAGATCGCGGCCAAGCTCCAGTACGATATGCTCCGCTTCGGTGCGGAGAAGATGAGCTTCGACCCCATCGTGGTTTCCGGCCCCAACGGCAGCCTGCCCCACGGCATCCCCAGCGCCAAGCAGGTGCAGCAGGGCGAGTTCATCACTATGGATTTCGGCTGCAAGTACGGCGGATACTGCTCCGACATGACCCGCACCGTGGCCCTGGGCGAGCCCACCGGGGAGATGCAGAAGGTCTATCAGACCGTGCTGGAGGCCCAACTGGCGGGCATCGCCGTGACAAAGGCCGGCGTGCCCGGTAAGAGCATCGACGCCGCCGCCCGCAAGGTCATCGAGGACGCGGGCTACGGGGAGTATTTCGGCCACGGCTACGGCCACAGCCTGGGCATCGAGATCCACGAGTCCCCCAACGCGAACACTCGGGAGGAGACTTTGCTGCCTGTGGGCGCCGTGGTGTCCGCCGAGCCGGGTATCTACCTGCCCGGGAAATTCGGCGTCCGCATTGAGGACGTGACGGTTTTGACCGCTGACGGCTGTATGGTCCTCACCAAATCCCCCAAAGAGCTGATTATTCTGTAAAAACCCTTGCAAATAAGGGAAGAATGGGGTAAAATAGCGTAGCTGAATTTTGAGAAACCTTATTTTGGAGGATGAATACCAATGCCTACGATTACTGCCAGTGATTTCCGCAACGGCGTGACCTTCGAGATGGACGGTCAGGTGATGCAGGTGGTGGAGTTCCAGCACGTGAAGCCCGGCAAGGGCGCGGCCTTTGTGCGCACCAAGATGAAGAACGTCATCACCGGCGGCGTGACCGAGACCTCCTTCAACCCCACCGCCAAGTTTGAGCAGGCCTATGTGGAGCGCAAGGACATGGAGTACAGCTACAACGACGGCGATCTGTACTACTTCATGGACCCCGAGACCTACGATCTGGTACCCATCGGCGCCGAGCTGCTGGGCGACAACTTCCGCTTTGTGAAGGAGAACATGGTCTGCAAGATCAACTCCTATAAGGGCAAGATCTTTGCGGTGGAGCCCCCCACTTTCGTGGAGCTGGAGATCACCGAGACCGATCCCGGCTTCCGCGGCGACACGGCCACCAACGTGACCAAGCCCGCCACCCTGGAGACCGGCGCTGAGATCAAGGTGCCCCTGTTCATCAACCCCGGCGACAAGATCAAGATCGACACCCGCACCGGCGAGTATCTGGAGCGCTGCAAGGCCTGATCGCCTGCCGGACTTCTGCGGAGGCGGAAGGGCATCGGCGGGTGTCGGGGGCCCCGCGCAGCGGGGCGCGCCTCCGGCGCACACAAGGGTTTTGCCGGAGGCAAAACCTTGGCGCAAGGCGGAATTCAGTTCCGCCGCGCAAATGAAATCAAAGGGTTCCCACGCAAAGCGTGCTTTGCGTGGGATTCACCCGCACCGGCGAGTACCTGGAGCGCTGCAAGGCCTGATTGCCTGCCGGGCTTCCGCGGAAGCGGAAGGGCATCGACGGGTGTCGGGGGCCCCGCGCAGCGGGGCGCGCCTCCGGCGCGCACAAGGGTTTTGCCGGAGGCAAAACCTTGGCGCAAGGCGGAATTCAGTTCCGCCTTGCAAATGAAATCAAAGGGTTCCCGCGCAAAGTGTGCTTTGCGTGGGACTCACCCGCACCGGCGAGTACCTGGAGCGCTGCAAGGCGTAAGCGCCCGAACGCCCTGGAACAGGCGCACAGCGAACCGCGCAGACGAAAAAGCAGTTGTGCCGTAGGCGCAAGATGTTTTTTGCGGAGCGGTAAGCAGTGTGCCGTCGCGGAGGGTGTGAGGCGTGATAGCTGACGCTGTAAAGGCGCATCGTTTTGTGAAGGCCCTTTGGGCCGCCTGTGAAAAGGAGATTATTATGACTATTTCTGAGAAGGTCGCGTATCTGAAGGGTCTGGCCGAGGGCCTGGATCTGGACACTGCCAAGTCCAAGGAGGGCAAGCTCATCTCCGTAATGATCGGCATCCTGGAGGAGATCGGCATGTCCATCGAGGATCTGGAGGAGAACACCGTCGCCCTGGGCGAGGAGATCGACGCCATCTCCGACGACCTCTCCGACGTGGAGAAGGCCGTGTTTGACGAGGATGACGACGACGATGACTGCTGCTGCGGCGACGAGGAGGACGATTTTTTTGAGGTGGACTGCCCCAACTGCGGCGACACCCTGATGATCGACGAGTCTGTCCTGGAAGAGGGCGTGATTCAGTGCCCCGGCTGCAGGCAGAAGTTTGCGCTGGATCTGTCCGACGACTGCTGCTGCGGGGACGGAGACGAGGATGGCTGTGGCTGCGGCTGTGAGGAGCACGACCACGACTAATAGAACCCCCTGAGCGGGCGCCCCGAGTGGGCGTCCGCTCTTTTTTGCGGAACTACGCAGGACCGCGCCCCATAGCGCCTGCTTTTTGTAGAAAACAGCACCGGTCCCTCTCTTGCGCGGCCCTGGATACCATAGTATAATGAAGGAGTTAACTTAGGTAAACTAAATTTTTTGAGTGGAGCGGCTATGAGAACTCAGACGGAACAGAACGAGAGAACCCTGGAGGAGGTGGCGCCGGGCGAGCGCGGTGTTATTCTCCAGGTTGGCAATGAAAACGGCCCGGTGAAGCGGCGGCTGGTGGATATGGGGCTGACTCCGGGCACCGAGGTCACGGTGCGCAAGGTAGCCCCTTTCGGCGATCCGGTGGAGCTCAACCTGCGGGGGTACGAGCTGTCCCTGCGCAAAGCGGACGCGGCCCAGATCCGGGTGGCAACCGGCGCGGAGGGGGAGCGGCGCGCCCAGACACGGCGGCGGCGCATCGGCATGGTGCAGCACATTCCGGACGAGGAAACCCTCCGCCGGATGGATGCCGACCACGCCCATGAGGCGGCGGAGCACGGCGGCGTGCCCGACTACGCCAGCCACGACACACGGGAGATGAAGCTGGCCCTGGTGGGCAACCCCAACTGCGGAAAGACCACCCTGTTCAACGCCCTCACCGGCTCCAACCAGTACGTGGGCAACTGGCCGGGGGTGACAGTGGAGAAGAAGGAGGGCCGGGCCCAGGTGGAAGGCAAGTCCGTCACGGTGGTGGATCTGCCCGGCATCTACTCCCTCTCCCCCTACTCCATGGAGGAGATTGTCGCCCGGGACTTCATCGTGGGGGAGCGGCCCGACGCCATCATCGACATCATCGACGCCACCAACATTGAGCGCAACCTCTACCTGACCGCCCAGCTTCTGGAGCTGGAGCGGCCTATGGTCATAGCGCTCAACTTTATGGACGAGGTGGAGAAGCACGGCGACCACATCGACGTGGCGGGGCTGTCCAAGGCCCTGGGGGTGCCGGTGATTCCCATCACTGCCCGGTCAGGGGAGAACATTCAGACTCTGCTGGAGGCGGCCCACCGGCAGATGCACGTGGGCGTCACCATTGAACCGGATGATCTGTACGACGGCTTTACCCACCAGATCCATCACAAGGTGGGCGAGCTGATCCACGACAAGGCCTACGCCGCCCATATCCCCGCCCACTGGGCGTCTATCAAGCTCATCGAGGGGGACGCCCTGGTGGAGAAAGCCCTGGGCCTGTCTCAGAGGGAGCGGGACGAGCTGGAGGCCGTCTGCCGGGAGTATGAGGGGGCCTATGATCTGGGCGACCGGGAGACCTTGATCGCCGACGCCCGCTACCAGTTCATCCAGACCGTGGTGGCCCAGTGCGTCAGGCGGGGCCGCCCTCTGGGGGCGCCCACCCTGTCCGACCGCATTGACGCCATCGTGACCCACAAGGTTCTGGCCATCCCGGTGTTCCTGCTGATGATGCTGTGTATGTTTGCCCTCACCTTCGGGCCGGGGCAGATGCTGGCCGACGGGGTGGACGCCCTTATCGGCGGCTGGTTTGCCGGGGGTGTCCGCTCCCTCCTGGCCGCCGCGGGTACTGCACCGTGGGTGGAGGCCCTGCTGGTGGACGGCGTGATCGCCGGTGTGGGCGGCGTGCTCACCTTCCTGCCCCAGATCGCCATTCTATTTCTGTTCCTGTCCTTCCTGGAGGATTCAGGCTACATGGCCCGGGCGGCCTTCATTATGGACCGGTTGCTGCGGCGCTTCGGCCTGTCCGGCAAGGCGTTTATCCCCATGCTCATGGGCTTCGGCTGCACCGTCCCGGCAGTCATGGGAGCCCGCACCATGGAGAACGAGAAGGACCGCCGCATGACCATCATGCTGGTTCCCTTTATGTCCTGCTCCGCCCGGCTGCCGGTGTACGGCCTGCTCACCGCCGCCTTCTTCCCCCAATACGGAGGGCTGGTGGTATTTTCCCTCTATCTGCTGGGCCTGATCTTCGCCATCGGCTCGGGCATCCTCCTCAAGAAGCTGGTCTTCCAGGGGGAGCCCGCCGCCTTCGTGCTGGAGCTGCCCCCCTACCGCCTGCCCACCCTCAAAAATATCGCCCTCCACGTGTGGGAGAAGGTAAAGGGCTTCCTGGTGAAGGCGGGCACCCTGATTCTGGCCATGAGTGTACTGCTCTGGTTCCTCCAGTCCTTCGGCTTTGAGGGCGGGACCTTCGGGATGGTGTCCAGCGAGGAGTCCTCTATCCTGGGCTTCGTGGGCGGCCTCCTGGCTCCTCTGTTCGCCCCCTTGGGCTTCGGCACCTGGCAGGCGGCGGTGGCCCTGCTCACCGGACTGGTAGCCAAGGAGATGGTGGTCTCCTCCATGAGCATGTTCTACGGCTTTTCTGTCACTGCCAGCGGTGCGGCGATTGCCGCCGCCCTGGGCGGCACCTTCCAAAGCCCCCTGGCCGCCTATTCTTTCCTGGTGTTTGTCCTGCTCTATGTGCCCTGCGTGGCGGCGGTGTCCACCATCCGCAAGGAGATGAACTCCACCAAATGGACCCTGGCCTCCATCGGCTGGCAGCTGGGGGCCGCCTGGCTGGGCTCCTTCCTGGTCTATCAGCTCGGCTCTCTTGTGCTGCGGGTGATAGGATGTTAAAATATATCGTATATACCGGTGTGGCGGCGCTGATCGTATGGGCGGCGGCCTACCTGATCTACCGTTTCCACCAGAGTCTGAAGGGCAAGCGGGGGTGCGGCTGCGGCGGATGCCCTTCCTGCCCCCACACCCGCTGCCGCCACCGCAGGACATAGGGGCCGATGCCCACATCGGCCCGCAGCAAGGAGGCGCTCTTATGGACCATCAACTCAAACAGCTTCAGGACTGGATCAGCGAGAGCCGGCATATCGTCTTTTTCGGCGGCGCGGGGGTGTCCACAGAAAACGGGTAATTAGTCCCTAATATGTGCAAAAAATTTAGACGTTAAATGTCACGCCCACAACATGGTTGTCCTCCACCCGAATCTCCTTGATTATTGACCGCCACAAGCGGCGCTGATCATCCTTTTCGAGTGTCCTGTATATCGCCTCAAAGTCCGTATCAAGGAAGGCTCTCAGTTTCCCAATATCAGGAGCCTTTTCCGCCTCGTATTCCGATTCCAATGCCTTTGCGATATCCTCTTTCAGCTTCGCCGCCATTGCTGTATATTCATCGTCCGGCATGTTCCCAGCGAAGTATGCAACGTTCAGGCGGCGGAGCTGTTCTTTTGCTTTCGCTACATCAAACTTGATGATCCGCTTTTTCTTTTTGGATGATGCGCCGACCTCCGTTTCGGAGATGTATTCCTCGATCATTTCGCGTATATGCTCAAGCAGATACTTTTCTGTTTTCTTCTCTGATACGCTGGAGCGGTATGTGCATCCTGTATTGTCGCGCCCGTGATTACAGCGATACGCATTGTATTTGATGCTCCGGTCATTTGGGTATGACTTATATGTTGCTTTGAGTGTGTGGCCGCAACTCGGGCAGGTGATGAGCCCCGAGAAAAGGTACACATTCCAAGCCTGGGCCTTTTTGATCAAGTTCTTCCTATCCTGAATCTTTTTCCAGTTCTCGCGGCTCACATAGGCAGGGCAGAAGTCCGGTATACCCTCGAATGTCCCGCAGTATATTTCAAGCTTTCCGGTTCGCAGCCACTCCTTCGCAGCTCGTGTCGTACCATATTCCGCGTTTACCAAGAATCCGGCCCGGCGGACGCTGTTGTATTTCAACGCATACTCCCAAAAGGCGGTAATTGCGGCCTCAAGTTCGGGGTCTTTGACCAATTTTCGCAGGCCGTCCACGATTTCCGCCTTATAGCCGATTGGGACGCGGCCATACGGGTATTCTCCACGGTTTACTTTACTATTGAATACGAACTTGATACGCTCGGATGTTCGGTCTGCCTCGTTCTCTGCTACAGATAGCATGATGTTAACCTTGAGGCGACCGTCCGCCGTTGCGGTATTATAGTCCTCCATGGTGGCCTGCCAAGTCACATTATTTTCGTCCAAGACAGCCTGAACCTGGTGATACTCCCACACATTACGGAACCAGCGGTCAAGCTTTATGAAGAGGATTCGGTCAATCTTCCCGGCCCGCACATCGTCCAACAGCTCTTGCATGACTTTCCGCTTCAAGGCTGGCTTCCTGGCCGAAAAACCCTCATCCCGGTATGTGCCCACGACCTTATATTTCTTTTCCTTAGCGAAGTGTAGAAGTTCGTCCTCCTGCGCCTGCAAGCTATATCCATGAAGCGCCTGCTCCTCGGTAGATACGCGGATATATAGCGCAACTCTGATAATGCGGTCTATTTCTGCTTTCATTGACAATCTCTCCCTAGTTCGCTATAATAGGAGAGCATAAATGCTCCATTAGCGTGGTTATAGTTGTTTATGCAAAGCCCCAGGGTGTTCCGGCACCCTGGGGCACTTTTATTTTATAGGCCAAGGATTTCCTTTTTCTTGGCGTCGTATTCGTCCTGTGTAATAGCCCCGGCGTCTAGCAATTGCTTGAATTTCAGTAGCTCATCTGCGGAGCTTCCGGCCCCATGTTGAGCAGAGGTGTGACGTTGGCTGTCTACAATGACGGACAGTAGAGCCACGATCTGTTCCCCGAGTTGCTTGCTTGATTTATGGGTAAGCCCTCCTCGCTTTGTTTCAGCGGTAATCAGGGGGATTTCAACCTTAGAAACGAGCGGATTCCGCATATTTATGACAACTGCCATTCTATTGACCATGTCCTTTTGCTTTTTCCCGATTCCGCTGCCGACGATGGCACCGACTCCGCCGAACACAGCACCGCCGACAATGGCAGATCCAAGGCCGCCTTTCGTAATTGAAACGCCATCCTCCACCAGTTCAAAGTCCAGAATATCAGAGAACGGGAAAAGGTCTGGGTTCTTTTTGTCTAGGCAGGGTGAGCACCAAGTTTGAGCCCTGCGGTCTATCATCAAATAATTGCCGACCCGGTCAGTTGGGGAAAACGACTTGTATGCTACTGCGTTGCGATCTCTTTCTTGTATATGATCTGATATTTGCTTGACGGTCATGAGCGGCAGAGAAGTAGCAAGCGGACTACATTTCGCCCGGCATGCCCCGCAAACCACACCATCAGTCACCTGTAGTTTACCAAGCATGGACACTTTCCCGCCGCAGAGTGAACATGTTTCTTTGTTCCCAAATAGTCCCATCTTATTTGCTCCTCTTTTACCCGCTCCTAAGAGCGGGCTTTTTTATTGCGCTTTTTTTAGTTCGGCCAGCTCCTTGCTCATGGAGCGGATCACCTGTTTCAAGAGAGCCACGTCGTCCTCTATGGCCTCTATTCTGGTCATGGGAGTTAGCTTTGCCTGCACGTCTTGTAACCCCTCAGCCAGCAAGTCAAACTTCGGCATAACATCTGAATCAAAATAGGCAATCATACGCTTTTCAGATGCCCGGATGGATGCGTCAATCATGGTCTGGATGGACTGTAGGTCTTTTTCGTCTAACATGTGTAACCCCCCCTAGAAATATAGCTCCGTCGCAAGATTCCCGTGTGTGTACCAGCAAACGGCCTTTCGCATGAAATCCTCGGTAACTCCAAAATGCTCGGCTAAAGACCAGATATCGGTGTAACCATCCGCAACGGCTACATCCAAGTCCTCCATTGAAAGGATCTCTTTAATAGACCATTTATCTGCCCGGTTTTCATGCTTCTGTCTAATATCACAGGCAGCATGCTTGTTATAAAAACTTCCTGTCATGCAATGTCCCAACTCATGTGCTAGTTTAACTTTCTCATCTGTTTCATTTTCCAGTTTGAAAGGATCGATCGCTATGTAGCAAATACCATCATCATCCATGATAGACAAAGCTTCTCTCTTTTTTAGCTTATAGCAGTCTACAGCGATATTCTCTTCTTCGGCCAGCCTGTAGAGAGCTGAAAGCGTAATCATTGCTTCTTCTTTTTCCTTTCTGCAACAAAAGCGGCGTATCTTCGCACGTCCTCCAAGTCTTCGTCGTCTATGTCGCGTGAATCACCCCAAAGGGCAAATTTAATATCAGCATCGCTGATTTTGCGCTCACCCTCTTGGGTGGGCAATTTTTCTTTTCCGATAAGTTCTTCTACTGATAAGCCAAGATAAGACGCAATAGCTGCCGCTTTTTCAGCCTTTAATGTTGTTGACCGCCCCTTACGTAACTCAGTGAGTGTGCTCCTGCTTATGTGCAAGTCATCGCACATTTTACTTCCTGGTATTCCAATCTCCTTCAATCGAGCATCAATTACATCAGATAACTTGCCCATGAAAATACCCTCCGATTTGTGCAATTAGACAAAATACAAAAACATGTATTTATTTAGTTGACAAATACAAAACACTGTATTATCCTATGGGCAGACAGTACAGTGAATTGTATTTTGATTGGTAGCAAGATCATAATAATACAATAATTTGTACTTGTCAATAATTTTGCGTAGAGAGGAGTGGATTTGTCACTATGGCTGAATATACGAGTTTTGGTTTGGCGGTTAAGACGAAACTGCTTGGCCCCCCTGTAAAAACTCAGAAGCAACTTGCCGCACAGGTATCTGAGCGTACCGGACTTTATGTGGATGATTCGTACATTTCTAAAGTCTTGACTGGGCGGCGCAAGGGGGCAAAAGTTACTAAAGCCATCCAAGAGATTTTAGATTTACCAGATGGCCCAAATGATAGCACATAATAAGTCCGATAAAACGGACAATAGACTCACCCATATGTGTGGAATGAAAGAAGGCAGTTAACCAAATGGAGAAAACCTTGGATCGTTACGGTCTGGCGCAGGTAGTCATCAAAGACGCCATCAATGGTGAGGCGGAGATTTACATCGACGGCCACCGTGTGACCGGCGTCATCGGCTATAAAATCGAACAGGACGCGGGGGTAAACCGGGTGCCGCTCCTGACAATGCAGGTCAACTGCCAATTAAACCTAGATTGCGGAGCGATTCCCGTTTTACCCGAGCCGTGGACATGGTTCTATGCGCCGAAGGTTCCGAATTTTACCGATGTTCGGGACATTCCTTGCAAGCCTGAGTAAACCCGACCGTGGCGCTTAACTTCGCACATGAGTGTGAAATAAATCACAGAAAGGAGCATGTATGGACAAGGCTTTAAGAGTACGGCTGGAAGATGCCGAGCAGATTTTATCTGACGTATCTATCAAGTGTTGCGAAGTCCTGAACCTGATTTCTGTTCATGGCGTGACGGACGCACACAGAGAAGCACTCCACATCGCCGCAAGGGTCGTATATCTCGCAGAGCTCGGCAGGAAAAAAATTCGCCAGGGTCTGCAAGATACAGACCCCAGCGAATGCGGTTAGGTCACTTCCCAACCAGACAAGTCATCTGGGACACCATCGACCAGCCCTGCAAGGCTGTCCCACTCCGGGCATCCAGTAACGTGCTGCAACACGTTATCGGCCTGTGCCTGCGGAGTATCGCAAGACTCCCAGATGTCGCCGCCGAAGAGCAGACCATACTTCCCATTGCTCAACGGCACTATAGATAGCTTCCCTATGGGGCTATCGTAGACCCACAAAAAATCTCACCTCCTTCCGCCGGTATTCTATCACCGGACGCGGGAGGTCACAAGAAAAATGAACAGGAGATTGAGCTGAAATGAACTATTTGACTGACGAGCAGGTGGAGCAAGAGATTGAGCGCCTGCGCAACTCTCCCTATGTGGCACTAGCCCGAAAAGAGCAGTATGTCCGGTGCCAACGTAGGCAGGCACTTTACAGTTTGCGTCACCTGGAGAAGAAAGGAAAGTCGCTTGCAGCATCCGGCATCACCATGGATATGTTGGATGCTACCATGGAGGATTAGACAACACTGAAACGTGATCTTAATCACAGAAGGGAGCCCGCCATGAATGGAACAGAGCTGACCAGAGAGGAAAAAACCGCTGTTGTCAATAAGTTTTTCTCTGAACTTGCTGACATCCTCAGCGAGAAATATGGGTGTGATATCAAGATATGGGCCATCCCAAAGTCCAAGGAGGATACCAAAGATGAAGCGAGAGGAACGGAAAGTGCTTGACCTGCGCAAAGGGTACACCATTGACGAGGTAGAGGAGCTGCGCAACGGGCGGCTGATCAAGATGAGCTCTATTGAATACCCGAGTTACAAGGGCCGCAGGAAGGCCAAGACGAGGAGAACGACCACTATGGCATTGGTATTCGCTACCGCCGCCGTTGTGTTGGCAGTGCTCAGCCTGGCGTCCAGCGCGGCCAGAGCGGAGGAGCCGAGCATCGTTAAGGAGCCGGAGCCGCTTATCAAGGAAATGGTCGAGCCTATGCAGACTGTTGGTGAGGACTCAATGGAGGCTGAGAAAATCGAGGCCGCTCTGATCGAACAGGGGTATTTCCGGGAGGACGTACCGCTGAGCTATGAGCTCCAGGACGTGCTTAGAACGGCGAGTGAGGCCAACGGCATCCCTTATCATGTTGCCCTTGGCCTGATTGAGACCGAAAGCGGCTTCGACCCGGAGGCTGTGAGCTCCGCAGGCTGCTATGGGCTGGCCCAGCTTAACCCTACCTATTTCCCGAGTGGGTTATCCCCGGCGGATAACTTGACCACCGGCATGGATTACCTGGGGTATCAACTGGAGTGCCACAACGGCGATCTGGAAGCAGCCCTGACGGCCTATAATGCCGGTCATGACACCGGGGCCAGGTGGTATGCTGAGGCCGTCCTGGGGGCGGCTGAGAAATGGCAATGACCATCACCACCGAGGCCGAATGGCTCAAGGCACGCCTGAACGGCATCGGGGCCAGTGAGGCAAGCGCCATTGTAGGCTGCAATCCGTACATGAGCAACACCGACCTATGGAAGGTCAAGACCGGACGCAAGAAAGCGGCGGACATATCCAGCAACGAGCATGTCGCCTATGGACATGCCGCCGAAGGTCCCATCCGGGAGCTGTTCGCCCTGGACTACACTGGCCGCTATGAAGTGAGCTATGGCGGGGCCTTTGATATGGTTCACAACCCGGAATACCCCTGGCTGTTCGCCACCCTGGACGGTCGGCTGGTGGAGAAGGGGACAGGCCGCCATGGCATCCTGGAAATCAAAACTTCCGAGATCCTGCGGAGCATCGCCCGCGAGAAGTGGCGGGACGGCGTGCCGGACAACTACTATGTCCAGCTACTCCACCAACTTCTTGCCACAGGCTGGGACTTCGCGGTGCTCCATGCACAGCTCAAGCGTGTTTGGGACGGAGAGGTTAAGACCACCCGGCAGAGCTACTTCATCGAGCGGGCCGAGGTCGAGGGCGACCTGGCCTACCTGCTGGAGCAAGAAACAAAGTTCTGGGGCTATGTGCAGCGGGACCAGATGCCGCCGCTCATTCTGCCCAACATTTGAGGAGGGACGATATGACCAACCTTGTACAAGTCCAGTTCCGCAACCGCTACGGCAGCGGATACAGCGGGGCGGCCTACACCTACCGCGCCGACGTGCCCCTGAGTGTGGGCGATGTTGTAACGGTGCCCACCAAATGGGGCGATTCCGAGGCCCGCGTTTGCCGGGTGGACGTGCCCGAGGCAGAGGTGGCAAAGTTCCACGGCGAGCTACGGCACATCACAGAAGCAGCTACGCCCGGCGGCGGTCTGTTCGACGACTTTTTCAAGTGATACCGATAACCACAAACCACGCGAAAGGAGACCTGCATTATGGAAATTGAAATCTATTCCCCTACCAACGGCCAGCCGCTTCCGGCGGTCAAGTGGAATTACCCCGAGGTCAAGGCATGGCTGGAGGACGGCCTGGCCGCCTACAAGGGCCGTGTTTACACCGAGGACACCATCACACAGGGCAAGAAGGATCGGGCCAACCTGAACAAGCTGGCTGACGCCATCGCGGCGAAGCGCCGGGAGATGAAGGCGACGTACCTGCACCCCTATGAGGAGTTCGATGCGCAGGCCAAGGAACTGGAGGGCATGGTCAAGGCGCAGTCCGCCGAGATTGATGCCCAGGTGAAAGCATACGACAACGCCCGCAAGGAGGAGAAGCTGGCGCAGGTCAAGGAGCTGTATGGGGTACTCATCGGCAACCTGGCGGCGCTGGTGCCGTATGAGCGTCTGCATAATCCCAAGTGGCTGAACGTCACGACCTCCATGACCACCATCACCGAAGAGATGGGGCGGACGATTGACAAGATCATGGCCGGCCTGGCATCCATCGACACCCTTGGGCTTGAAGCTGACATCGCGCAGCAGGTCAAGGGTGTGTTCTTGAAAGACTTCGACCTTGCGGCGGCCTTGACCGAGAAAGACCGTATTATCCAACAGCGTGAGGAGCTGGCGCGGCTCAAGGCGGCCCGTGAGGCCGATAGCGCCCCGCAGACGGCCCAGCAGGGCGCTAGAGGGTACGTGGGCGCGTCCTCTGAAAACACTGCCACGGCGCTCCAGCGCGGCGACAAAGACATGGAGAAGATGCACGTCATCACCTTCCGCGTCCGGGTGACGACTTCCCAGCTCCAGCGCCTGGGTGACTTCATGAAGGCCAACGGCATCCGGCCTGAACGCGTATGAGCAAGCGGAGATACCGGCCAGGGCCGAAAATCACGAGCCTCAACGAGCTCTCTGAACAGGAGTTCGTTTATTGGGGCGGAAAAATAACCCCACGAGGCTGGTTCATGAGCTGGCAGATATTGATGGCATATCAGGCTATCAACCGCGGCTTCATCCGCCAAGCAATAAAAATCGAAAGTGAGGATAAATAGCATGGGAGTCTCTAATTCTCTTATCAGCAAAAAGGCTAACGACAAGGTGGTTGAGTTCGAGGTCAACGGGCAGACGGTCAAGTTGTCCCCGGCCATCATCCGCAACTATCTGGTGAACGGTAACGGCAACGTATCCGACCAGGAAGTGGTCATGTTCCTGAACCTCTGCAAGTTCAACCGCCTGAACCCCTTCCTGCGGGAAGCGTACCTCATCAAGTACGGCAGCAGCCCGGCGACGATGGTGGTCGGCAAGGACGCCATCACCAAACGGGCCATGCGAAACCCCAACTATGAGGGGCAACAGGCGGGTGTCGTGGTGCTCAATGAGGACGGCAGCCTGGAGAGCCGCGTCGGCACAATCCACCTGGAAAATGAGTCCCTGGTTGGAGGCTGGGCCCGTGTCTATGTCAAGGGCTACCGGCACCCGGTCGAGATCACCGTCCAGTTTGACGAATATGTCCAGATGAAGGACGGCAAGCCGACCTCCAACTGGAAGGCCAAGCCCGGCACGATGATCCGCAAGGTAGCCCTGACCCAGGCACTCAGAGAGGCGTTCCCCGAGGACTTGGGCAGCATGTATGCCCCGGAGGAAATGGGAGTCCCTGACAGCATCCTTGACGTGACACCGGTGTCCGATGAGCAGCCTGTCCATGTGGACGAAAGCACCGGCGAGGTGATCGAGCACCAGCCGGGCGGGCAGGAATCAGACCCCGAGGCCGCGTTCTTCGGAATTGAGGGCTGAGGATGCTCAATAGAATCATCCTCATGGGCCGACTGACCCGCGACCCGGAGCTCCGGCGTACACAGAGCGGAACCGCCGTGGCGAACTTCTCTCTGGCCGTGGAGCGAGACTTCAAAGACCAGGCCACCGGCGAGAAAGCTACCGACTTCATCGACATTGTGGCATGGAGGAGCACGGCGGAGCTCGCAGAGAAATATTTCTACAAGGGCCGCATGGCCGTAGTGGAAGGCCGCCTCCAGATACGTGACTGGACGGACAAGGACGGCAACAATCGTAAGGCCGCCGAGGTGGTGGCCGAGCACATGTATTTTGCCGACTCCAAGCCGAAGGACAGCGGGGCGGCGGCCAGCGGCCACGGAGGCGGACACACCACGCCGCCTGTCAGTGGCGAGTTCCGGGATATGCCGGATGACCCCGACGATGGCGAACTGCCATTCTAAATCAATTTTGGAGGTTACAAATGAACGCATACGCGAATGTTTCGTTGATTGAAAACAAACTGGACGAGCTGTTGTCCGAAAACCACCTTGTCCATACTTTCCGCACCAGCTCTTACCCCGTTGTGCTGACCATCTCCCAGGATGCCAGCCCGGAGGCGCAAGTGGCGCTCTTTGAGAGCACCGACGGCAGCGTGTCAAGCCGGGACGCAAAGCTCCGGCTCATCTTTGAGCTGGACGGCCTGAAAATCCAGACAAGCAGCCGCCTTGTGCTCACCGATGCCCTGATGAACAAAATTAAGGGCCTTGCCAAGAAGCTGAACTCTGCCTATAAAGAGGCGTTTTTCGCCGACCGGATCGGCGTTGTCGAGGATGTCAACCCGCCCGGAGAACCTGCGGATGATGGGGACGATGAGAACACCACTTCCGGCGAGTTCGACGGCTTCTTTGACGGAGAGGGCGGTGAGCCGTCCGATGAATCGTAGGAGTAACGGCCATATGGGGGGCTGGGCTTTCCAGCCCCCCGGAAGTGAGGCAATCTAATGTCGGAAAATACCAAGAAATATTACTGGTTGAAATTAAAAGAGGATTTTTTCGATGACAAAGTGACGAAGTACCTTCGCAGACTGCCAGAGGGGCCGTCCCTCATCATTATCTATCTCAAGATGCAGCTCAAAAGCCTGAAAACTGAGGGCTTCATACGATACGACGGCATTTTGCCGACATGTGAAGATGAACTTGCTTTAGCACTCGATGAGAACCCCGTTCTAGTGTCTGCTACTATCAATGCTCTTGAGCGAATCGGCGTCGTTGAGCGGTGGGAAAATGACACACTCTATATGGCCGCCATGCAAGAGCTGATCGGGAGTGAAACCGCTGTAGCAGAAAGGGTTCGGAGACATCGAGCGGCGAGAAAGCAGCTTCCCAATGCGTTACAATGTAACGCCAACAAGTTACCTTGTAACGGCAATGTAACAAAAGGTAACACAGAGATAGAGAGAAGAGAAAGAGAAGATCTAGATCTAGAGGGAAGAGAAGAGACAGAAGGAAGCACGGCGGACGAGCCGCCTGCCCCCCCACCTGTGCCGTATGAGCGTATCAAAAAGATTTATAACTCCCTGTGCCCGTCCTTTTCCCGCTGCACGGCGCTGTCTGAGGCCCGCCGCAAGGCAATCAAGGCCCGCTTTGCCAGCGGCTATACCATAGAGGACTTCCAGCAGCTCTTCACCAAGGCCGAGGCCAGCAGTTTTTTGAAGGGTCGGAATAGCCGGAATTGGACAGCATCGTTTGACTGGCTCATCAAGGATGCCAATATGGCGAAGGTGCTTGACGGGAACTATGATGACCACCATCCAGGCAGCCCAACGCGAAACGATGACCTGGACTTTATACCTGACTAGCCTGTTAGGTCGCTGGAGGCCCGAGAACGGGTTAAATATACAAATCTACATGCTTGAAAGAGATAAAAGCCCGACAGGAGCGCGTGAGCGCCCTGGTGGGCATGAATGAGAACAGGAGGAGAACCGGATGGGGCTTTTTGAGACCGTCATTGACCAAATTGTGGCGGCGGCTCCTCCCATGAAGTCAGGTGACTATGTGGGAGAGGATGGGCTTGTATACTGCGGCAAGTGCCACACACGCCGCCAGAAAAAGATAGAACTGCTCGGCGAGATGCGGACAGTTCCGGTGATGTGCCAGTGCATGATTGAGGCAGAAAAGGCGGAGAAGGCCCAAAGTCGGGCAAAGAGAATCGCCAAGGAACGCAGTCTCAGCCTCATGGAGGAGGCGGATGCCGAATGTACCTTCACAAATGATGACCGCAAGAATCCGGTGCTTTCCGATGCTGTGCGGCGCTATGCCGATAACTTCTACGAGATGCGGCAAAAGAACATCGGACTGCTGCTCCATGGGCCGGTAGGAACCGGTAAAACATTCTATGCCGCCTGTATTGCGAATGAGCTGCTGGAGAAAGAGGTCTCTGTCAAGATGACCAACTTCACCCGGATTATCAACGACATGCAATCGACCTTCGATGGGCGGCAGGAATACCTTGACAGCCTGAACCGGAACAACCTGCTTATCATTGATGACCTGGGCGTGGAGCGGGAAAGCGAGTACATGCAGGAGCAGGTCTACAACATCATCGACGCCCGCTACAGGGCGGGCCGTCCACTGATTGTGACCACCAACATCTCCCTTGAGGAGATCAAGAATCCAAAGAATGTCCAGCGGAAACGGATATATGACCGGGTGCTGGAACTTTGCCACCCCGTGAAGGTGGACGGGACAAGCCGCCGCCGCCGCGCTGTGATTGACCATTACGCAGAGCGGAACCGACTGCTAGGGATTTAGGGGGACATATGGCTGAAATCAAGTACATTGTCAAGTTGCCGCCAGTGAGCAAGAAAAACAGTCAGCAGATACTCACCAACCGAAAGACGGGCCGCCCCTTCATTATGCCATCCAGCAAATACAGGCAGTATGAACGGGAGGCGGCGTGGTTTCTAAAACCCAGGCCACCCCGGCCCATTGAGTGCGAGGTCAGTGTCAAGTGCCTGTTCTACATGCCGACCATGAGGCGGATTGACCTGAACAACCTTCTTGAGGCCGCGACTGACCTGCTGGTCAGCGCTGGTGTCCTCAAAGATGACCATTACGGAATCGTGGTATCCCATGACGGGAGCCGTGTCCTATATGACAAGGAGAACCCGAGAACGGAGATCACGATAACGAGAATGCCGGGATATTGGCAGACGGGCCTCCCGCTTGAATAGGAGCATGACTTGAGAATCAGAGACATATACCGTCCTTCCCATACCACAAAGCCGGGCCGTGGCGAGGCCATGAGGGTGGACAATCTGCGGCTTATGCGGGAGGAATGGGCGGATTTTTGTACCAACCATTGCCCGCACCCGGAGCGGAAATGCGAGCGCGGTACTTGCCAGGAATGGCGGTCAAGATTCGGAGAAAGGCGGGACGCTTGATGTGGAAGCAGATTGATGGTTACCGCTTCCCGTACCGAATCAGCGACCTTGGAGAAGTGCAGCGCCAAATGCCGGACGGGGGATGGAAACCAGTAAAGCCGTGGCTGACGAAAGGCGGCGGCGGAAGCGCCGGAATGTACCTGTACGTGAAGCTGGCAACCATCCCGAAGGGGCACAAGCGCGTACCAGTGGTGAGGCTCATGGAAGGCCGCTTCATCCGGCCAAGAAAAGCGGGCGAAATTATATCGCACAGAAATGGGATGGCTGGGGACTGCTCCAGATGGAATCTATACCACACTTGCCACCAGGAGATAAACCAAAAAATCGGAGGTGGCCTCCGGCGGTCAGTCGAAAAGATCGACGCCGACGGGAATGTGCTGGAGTTATATCGCTCGGTACAGGAGGCAGCGGACAAGAACTACGTTTCAAAGGGATGTGTCACCAGGCGCTGCATGGGCAAGGTCAAGAATCCGTATGATCTGGCCGGGTACACATTCCAGTACGAAAGGAGAGCTGACGATGGACGATAAGGTGCGCGCCCTGCTGGGTGATCACGAGGCGGCTAAGCTATGAGGGTGTTGGTTGCCTGTGAGGAGTCGCAGGAAGTCTGCAAGGCGTTCCGGGCGCTGGGGCATGAGGCGTACAGCTGCGACATTGAGCCGTGCAGCGGTGGTTTCCCTCAATGGCACATCCAAGCAGACGCGCTGGAGTTGCTGAAAATGCAGTGGGATTTGATTATCGCCCACCCGCCGTGTACTTACATGACAAAAGCTGGGGCTGTCCGAATGAGAGTAAACGGCGAAATCGTACCGGAACGGTTTGAAAAAGCTATGGAAGCAAAAGCGTTTTTTATGAAATTCTATGAGGCGGAGTGCCCCCGAATAGCGATTGAAAATCCTACGCCGATGAAAATAGTTGGCCTTCCACCGTATCAGCAGGCAATCCAGCCGTACCAATTCGGGCATCCATACAGCAAAAGAACTTGTCTGTGGTTGAAGGGACTACCGCCGCTTATGCCAACCGAGATTATTTTGGAGCATAAGCCTTATGTCAATGGTGGATGTAAGGACGCTCACGGGAATTACAGGCGATTCCAGGGGCGCAAAGAGCGTGATCCTAAAACCCGCTCCAAAACATTCGGAGGAATTGCCAAGGCTATGGCCCAACAGTGGGGAGGTATCTGTGGTGGATGATATCAAATTAGCCCTGCTTGGTGATAAAGGAGGCGCTGAAAGATGAGGGCGATTGATTCGGATGCGCTAAAGGAGTATATCAAGAAAACAGATTTAACCGCTGTTGAACGGGGTGCGCTTTTGCAGGCGATCTCTAATATGCCCACCCTCACCCCGCCGAACGAGCCGCTGACGCTGGATAAAAAGCGTATGATTGCAGAATCGTGTTTGCATTACAGCAAATCGGGGAGCTGTACCCTTCGGGGATATGCTCCATTAGATTGTCCAAGGTGCAAAGAGTGGCAGAGCAACGAGTCGAACGAGCCGCTGACGCTGGAGGAGCTGCGGGAGATGGACGGGGAGCCGGTATATATTATCGCAAAGGATATGGGTATAGCAGAATGGAATGTGATCACAGGAAAAGAACCTATTGCCATTGCTTACGATTGTCCAATGCCTGGATTCAAGAGCGTGGTGGAGGGCATCGCGTTCGCCAATGGTAGGGCGTTTCGCGCTGGAGCTTACGGGATTACCTGGCTAGCCTACCGCCGCCCGCCGGAGGGAGAGGCATGAGCGGCAGTGGAAAAGGCGGGATGCAGACCGCCGGATTAAATTACAGCATATTTTGCCAAAAATGCGGCAAACCCGCAGCTCGGATAGAGCGTGGGGAACGGGAATATAAGTATCTGCATTTTACGAAAAAGGGAAGCGTGTGGCATATAGTACGCCGCCCGCCGGAGGTATCGCCATGAGACAGCAATACACCCGCGCAGAGCTGGAATCCATCACCCAGGAGACCGCAATCTACATTGAGGGAGCAGGGATAGCCCAGCTCCAATGGGGCGGCCTGGAGATTGCAGAGGGGTGCAGGGATGGATACCTCTACTGCAAGCACATCAAGCCGTTTAGCCTAGATCTGTACGGCCAATACTGGACGGCCTTTGATGGGCCGCCGGAAAGGGGAAAAAATAATGAAAATCCCAGCGGAATTTGAGGACATTTTACGGGGTGTAGAGTTGACGGAGAGAGAGAAGCGGTTCCTGCGCTGGATAACCAGCTGGGACGACCACACAATGCAGAACATGAGAACCGTGGTGGAGAAAGTACGGAGCACCCTCTCCACGCTCCAAGCCGAAAACAAGGAGCTGCGGGCCGAGCTGGAGCAGGTGAAGCGGGCTCTCGCTATGATGTGGTTTGCGTATGTCAACAGTGACGATGAGCCTGTTTCTTGGGATAGCAATGTGCGCTGCCTAGTTTATCATGATGGGCTGTATATTTGCCCCAAGTGCGGGACTGTAAAGTTCGTGGCACAAAAACAATTAAGACAACAGGAGAAAATAATATGAGCATGAATGATTTGGCAAAAGAAATCCATCAGAACGCTGTAGAACATGGCTGGTGGGACGAGCCCCGCAGCTTCGGAGATATTGTGTCACTGTGTCACTCGGAGCTTTCCGAGGCCCTGGAGGAATACCGCGCCGGGCGGCCCATGGTGTGGCATGCGTGCCTGGCAGCAGACGAAAAAATCCATTGTCTCAAAGGAGGCTGTGGCGACTGGACCGCTGGTGCCTGCGAGCTCGACAGCATCGACGAAAAGCCGGAGGGGATTGCTACCGAAATGGCTGACTGCATCATCCGCATTCTGGACTGGGCCGGGAAAGAAGGCCTAGACATGGACGCCATTATCCGCGAGAAGATGGAGTACAACCGTACTAGGCCGTACCGGCACGGGGGAAAGGTGCTGTGATTATCGCCCGGGCTCATTTTTGGTATAAGCAATAATACATCAATCAATTTTCGGCGGGAGGATAGAATGGGAGAACCGATCACCAAAGAAAGACTGCACAAGTACATCTTCATCCGCCGGGAAGTGGAGAATCATCTGGAGCGGCTCACAAGGATGAAAAACCAGGCACTGATCCCAGCGAGGAGGGACGGAGACGGCTCCCAGCACACGCCTGGAGCGTCTGATCGTATGGCTGACGCGATCATCAAGCGGTTGGCCTATGAGGACAAGACCTCAGCCGCAATCAATGAGAAACTGGACGAGATGGACAGGGTTAGGGGAGCTATTGACTGCCTGGATGACCCTATGGAACGAGAGGTGCTTAGACTGCGCTACATAGACGGCATAGGATACCGACATATGCCATGGAAGGACGTGGCCCGAAGGCTGTACGGAGACGACGACGAAAGCCAGATGCAGGCGGTCTATAGAGTGCACGGGAGGGCGCTCCAGCATATACGGGCTATTGAGGCATGAAAAGGGGCGGCCCAAGCGGGCCGCCCTCTTACATATCAGGTACAAACTCCATGATGTCCCCAGGTTGGCAATCTAGGTATTCGCATAGCCGCTCCAGCGATCTAGTATCTACGTGCCCCTCTCCTTTTCGCATCTTCTCAAGTGTGGCGACACCGACCACCTTGTCACGTCGCAGGGAGTACATGGTCAGCCCCCTCTTTTCAATGAGTGAAAATAGCTTGTCATATCGCATCGGCATTTTACCATCTCCTTGAACTGTATTATACCAGACGGAAAGGTCTAGCTCTAGTGTAAATTATGCACAACAATATGTACTAAATCTTGTGTAATATTGCTGTTGACTATGTACTAAAGATAGTGTAATATAGCGGATGTAAGGCAGGGGCGGCAAGCCCCTTATGAAAGGAAGTGAGGACATGGACGAGATGACAAGCGCCGAACTCAATCAGTTCTTAGAGAACATCGCAAAGCTGATTGAAGCGACCGCCACCGATCCCGAGACCGCAGCCAAGATCGTGCGGGACAGCAAGGTCAAGGCATAAAAAAGAGTAGCGACCCCCGCTAAAGCGCCGCTACTCAACACCCAAAAAGGTGAGCCGGGAGCCTTACCCCGGCCACCTTGATTATAACAGCGTAAGGCAGAGGAATCAAGGAGGAAACACGAGATGTTAAATCAGGAAATGAGAACCGTAACCATGAGCCGTGCGGATATGTGCCGCATCAGAACCGCCCTTACATCGGTAATGTTGAGCTTTGACGAGGGCAGTAGTAGCCGGGAAATGTGGAAACGCATCCGGGCCGATCTAATAGCTCAAATCAAGGATCAAGACCCGCGGGATGACGAATAAACAAACGCCCGCCCCGGAGGTCACGAGGGCAGAAGGGAGCACACTATGGCAAACTATTGGGAAGCCGATTTCCTCCTGGTCTGTGACGGCCGGGAACATGTATGGCGCGAGCTCACCCCGGAGGCCCAAGCGCGTATTCACCACGAGTTCGGTCAAGGGGCCATGGAAGGAAAATTGTTCACAAAAGATTTCGAGCCCGTCTGATGATGGCTCGCCGGGCACGGGCCGAAACGCCCTTCGGGGCGTCCGCCGAGGGATGGCCGCCCAGCGCTGATGAGGCAGGCCGAACACGCTAATGGAGGAGAACACCAATGACCGAATATCTAAACACCGCAATCAATCCCGATGCTCCATGGTCTTTCATCACCGACACCGAGGAGAACATACTCCACGACCTGGAGCACTACACCCTTGACCCCGTGTTTGAGTTTTACGGGAACTTTGTAAACCCATCCCCGGAGTGGCTGTCCCAGGAGGTTGCCGCCAAATACGCCGGATGCACAAGCATTTCCGGGAACTTCCTGTACCTCTCCCACGCCTTCCGCCTGGTCACGGATGACACCGGCCTGATCTCCAGGCTCTCCGCTGCGATTGAACGGAACAAGGCCCGTCCAGAATATCAGGATGCACTCAAAAAGCACCTTGCCGACCTTCCTACGCTCACAAAAGAGAACGCCTATGTGGGCCGCTGCTATGCCTTCGCGGGGAGCTGGTTCAGACTGACAAGGGTTTACCGCTTAACGGAACAGGAAGCAAACGAAAAGGCCCTGCTTTATCTGGATCACTTCGAGGGCGCCACCCGCCACGGGGAGACCATCGGCGGGGCCATTCCGGGTGGCGATACATTGCAGAGCACCAAAGGCTGGGAAATATAACACCTATGCGAAGAGGTCATATCAATAGGACATTTACGAGAAGATGAAAAAATACAAGGTACAGGCCGCATCCGTCGAGGACTTTCGGAAACGATATACCCGCCCAAGTGCCTACCAACAGCGTGGGGCCGAATATGTGGCCGCTGTATTGGAGAGCGCCCGCCGCGACCTGGAGAAATACGGCTATACCATCATCAGCCGCCACGACAGCATTACCGGCGATGTAGTGGCCTACTATGGGAAGGAGGGCGGTTGAAATGCTGAAACCTTATGAATCCCTGAGTGAAAGTCAAAAGGAGGATGCTAGGGAAGAACATCCAAAGGACTTTTGGGAGTGGTGGTATAGCTTTGATGGTGTAAAGCTCACCTTTTCCGCAAAATAGCCGAAACGGGCCAACCAGCCCGTCGCCGGGAGCCGCCCTACCCGGCCTGATGATGGCAGGGCAAAACCACGCTAAGAGGAGAAAGACTATGAAATATTACAACATCGACGAGAACACCGCCCGTACCGCCCATTACATGGTTCACATGGGTGATTACAAGCCCGGAAGCGCAACGGAGGGATACCGCGCCGCCGTGGATGAGGCCGCCGCCCTGGTAGAGCGCAAGAAGCAGACTGTCAACCCGTACTATCATGAAAAGCTGGACAGCCTGCTTGACCGCTATGCCCGCCGCCTTGCCGAGTGGAAGAACGCATACAACCGCAACCAGGCAAGCTATCCCAGCCAGTTTATTTGCGGCGCTGGCGGCTTCAATATGCGCAAGCACAACAAGCAGATGTCGCGGGAAGATGCCCTCTGGAAAGAGTACGACGAGGTCAAGGGCCTACTTGACAGAATCAAGAGCATCGGGACGGGTCCCGTGGATCTGGCCGATCCGCACGCTCGGGAATTGCTGGAGGACCAGCTCCAGCGGCTGAAAGATAGACTGGAGACGGACAAGGCCATGAACGCCCACTACCGGAAGCATAAGACCATGAAGGGCTTCCGGGATATGCCCGATGAGGCCGCCGCCCGCATGGACAAGGCAATAGCTGAGGCCCCGGCCTTTGCACAGCGCCCCATGCCGGACTTCGAGCTGACCAGCCTGCGGGGGAAGATTAAGCGAGTGCAGGCCCGGTTGGAGGAACTGGAGAAGCTGAGAGCCGGAGACGCCCCGGAGGGCTGGAAGTTCGACGGTGGCGAGGTGGTCATCAACACCGATCTGAACCGGCTGCAAATCGTCCTTGATGGCAGGCCTGACGATAACATGAAGCAGGTGCTCAAGAGCCGGGGCTTCCGCTGGGCACCTTATCAAGGAGCATGGCAACGGCAGTTGACCGACAACGCTATCTATGCGGCTAAAATAGTTACAGGAGGAACAGAATAATGGAAATCAACCACATATCCGTAAACGCGAATTTCAAGTACCTATGGCTTAAAACCGTCAAAGGGGTAGACCTGGAACAGCACTGTGCCAGGTGTCTCAAAGGTGAGTACGATAAGCGAATTTCCCCGGCCATGAAGGAGGGCCGGGGAATCGCTCTTGAAGATTCTGTTTATTACCTTTGCGGCGTGGCGCAACCGTTCAAATGGGAGAAGAACTTCCACCTGGCCTTTATGCCGCAACCCGGCAGCACTATCCACTATGAGAGCAACGGGATCACCGTGGAAATCGAGGGGGCGGTGCAACTGCCCATTTGCACGGACAATATCGACCAGTCCCACCCAAAGGCGAGGTTAAAGTCTTACCACACATGCCGGAACTAGCAGTTTGCAAATTGGTTCCAGACGCACTTAAAAAATGTTTGATAGTAAATGTCAGTAAATGATAGTAAATGTCATTGATTGATAGTTCGTTTTGGGTGTACCATAAGACCATCGGAGCAAAGGCGGACGACGAGCCGCCATTCTCAAGAAAGGCCGCACGGGGAGACCTGGGGCGGCCTTTCTCATGCTCCGACGCCTGGGTGGACGGGCGTAGAGTTGCCCACCGGCCAACCTCCCGAGCCGATCCGGGAAGGGCGCAGCATAAGCGACAATCAAAATGCAGATAAGGCCCGCCGGTTCGCCGGCGGGCCTTTTATATGCCGCCCCGCAGTTGCAGGAGACGGGGGCGGATTCAGAATGAGGGGGTACATGATGGCCGTTAAAATTCAGATCAAGGATATGGCCGCGCTGAAAAAGAAGCTGCGGGCGATGGAGAAGGCCCCGCAGAAGGTCGTGAACGGCGTCATGGGCGACATCCGCAAGCGGGCGCCGTCATGGGTAGCCACAGAAGTGGCGCAGACATACGGAGTAAAGAAGGCAGAGATTACCGGCCAGAAGATCGGCACAGTCAAGGTCAGAGGGGCAAGCCTGGAGGATGTGCAAATCGTCTACACGGGCCGGGTGCTGACCCCCACGCACTTCTCCATGTCACCGACAGCTCCCAAAGAGGGGAGCTATACCCTAAAGGCCACCGTCATCAAAGGCCAGCGCACCGCCATGGGCAAGGTCAAGAAGCTGACCAAGAAGCAGAGGGCCGCCCTAGGTAAGAACTTCCGAGGCGAGGGTACACGCTCCAGCGATCATTCCCCCATCATGCTCATGCACACGGGAGCTGGTTCATCGGACAAAACCCAGTACATTCCATTCCAGCGCAAGAGTAAGAACAGGAGTGACGTGCAGGCTATCAAGACCATCTCCTTGCCTCAGATGGTCAGCAGCGAGAGGACAATGCCGGGTATCCAGAAGGTCATCGACGAGAACCTGGAGAAGCGGCTGGATCACTACATGGACAGGTATATGGGTTCATGATATGGGCGGGCAGCCATTGGGGCTACTGGGTGCGTTTCCCTATTGCTGCCCTCGCGTGCGCGTGCGCGAATATATATACTATATAGTTTCTTATTGTGTGTAACTTATATAGTATAGTCTTTAAGTAGTATAGATAGACGGGTAAGAGCCAAGGCAAGGCCGCAGACGGCCATGTGACGGCTCTTTTTTCTGCACCAATAGCGGGACACCAGAAAGAAAGATAAACGGCGTGACGGGGCGCTGTAAAGGCGACAGAGGCATGGCGTAGGTACTTCCGGCAGGAAATGTCGTCTGTGGTGCTGGCGAGCCCAGGAATTGCCTAGTTTTTGATTTTCGATTTTTGACCATTTCGTTGCATTTACTAAAACAAAGGATGTGAAATTGTGCAGGATAACAAACGCGCAAAAGGTGAGGCCGGGGGTATCCCGGTTTTTTGCGCCTTCGATAAAATTGTTCCGGTAGGCGAGGTAAAACCGAACCCCAAAAATCCAAATCAGCACCCGGAGGAACAGATTGATTTGCTGGCGAAAATCATACGGGCGCAGGGCTGGCGGGCCCCGGTAACGGTCTCCACCCTGTCCGGCTTGGTGGTTCGTGGTCATGGCCGCCTGATGGCCGCCATTCATGCGGGCCTGTCCCATGTGCCGGTTGATTACCAGCATTACGACAGCGAGGAAGCCGAAACGGCCGACCTAATCGCAGATAACCGGATCGCCGAGCTGGCGGAGATCGACAACAAAATGCTGGCGGAACTATTCGGAGGCTTTGATGCTGAGGCCATTGACGTATCGCTGACCGGCTACACAGCGGACGATGTGGCGGATATTACGGCTGCGCTCCAGGAGAGCGTGATGGCCGACATTGACGAAGTGAAGTCAAAATCTGAGGCGGCGCTTCACAAGCTGAGGTTTGACAGTACCGAAATTCCAATGACTGACACAGAGTACGAGCAGCTAAAAGAAGTCCTTGATTCATATGTCGATGAAAACGGCGTTGTGTTCGGGTTTGTGGGGTGGCTCCTCAATGATTAAGACGGTCAGAATTTCAGACATACGCCCAGCCCCTTACAACCCTCGGAGAATCAGCGAGGAGCAGTTTGCAAAGCTACAGGAATCTCTTCGGGTGATCGGTTTCACCGTCCCTATTCTGGTAAACAGCAAGAACAGCATCATCATAGCGGGCCACCAAAGAACGAAGGCGGCAACAGCCATTGGGTACACAGAGGTGCCGGCCATCCTGGTTTCCAATGTGTCGGCATGGGACGAAATCAAGTTCAACCAACTGCACAACGGCGTGGATGCACAGCGTGGGTTTGAATGTTACGTAAATACGGAAGGGTTTAAGCTTGGTAAGTTCATAGACATTGAGGCCACCCGTTTCACGGTCAAGAAAGCCGGGGCAACCTACGTCAAAGAGATATGCCGGATGCTCCTCAAGTATGGGAACGTACTGAGCTGCGTCATTTGCAGGGGCGAGGTGCTGATCGGGACAAACTACGTCCGGGCCTGCGAGCTGCTGGGTATGACGCCGCGTTGCTACATCATTGAGGACAGTCTATTTGACCAGGCGTTTGACTACATGAAGGCGGACTACGGCGAATACTCCTATGATGCTATTGAGAAAAGCACCTATGTGCAGGGGCTGGCGCAGATGCACCGGAACCTCACGAAGGGGGATCTCAAAAAGCGGAATAAGAGCACGCTGTATGAGAACTATGTAATCCCCTGCCTGATGAGCAGCGAGGCGGAAAGCATACTGGACTTCGGGTGCGGCAAGGGAGCTTATATAACCCACCTCATGAAGAACTATGAGTGGGCGGTCGGCGTCGAGTTTTTCAACAACAACGGCAGCCAGATCAATGTCTCAATGGGGAACAGGCAGATTGACCACCTGATTGAGTATCTGACCAAGGAGAAAACTTTTGATGTCGTCGTCTGCGACAGCGTGCTCAACAGCGTGGACAGCGTAAAGGCAGAAAAAAGCGTCATGGCCTGCCTGAACCTGTTCTGCAAGAATAAGCTATTCATATCAGGGAGACCTCTCAAGGCTGTCTTGGACAAGCTGGGCCACTCCAAGGACAAGTCAGCCAGAAAGTACGTGTCATACCTGGACGGGGACAATTTCACAGGTGATTATCGGAAGGGAAATTGGTATTTCCAGCACTTCCACGACAAAGAGGGCATAAAGCAGCTCCTTGAAAGCAGCGGCTTCAAGATTGAGCGCATGACCTACATGACCTACGGCGACAGCTGGCAGGTCGAGGCGGTCAAGGTGCGTGATCTTTCCAGACAGGAGCATATAGACGGGGTTGATTTCGAGTTCAACCTACCTCTTCCGGGCGGAAAGAGCTATCAGCGGAACGAGGATGTAAAGCGCATCCTTGGGCTGATCTGACAAGGGGGGCGGAGAAATGGCCGAGAATTTACAGAGTACACAGGTGATCGCCAAGATTTTCGGCGTTTCCACCCGCCGGGTGGAGCAGCTGAAAACCGAGGGCGTCATCAAGGGGCAGGGCAAGCCGACCAAGTACGACCTTCTCCCCACCATCCAGGCGTATATCCGGTATCTATCGGACAAGGCCAACGGACGGGAGAAGAAAGAGACGACGGCGGAGCTGGAGGAGGCAAAGCTGCGGGCAGAGGTTGACATCAAGGAGGCCAAGGCAAAGGCGGCACAGATGGAGCTGAAAGAGCTACAGGGCAAGATGCACAGGGCGGAGGATGTGGAGGCGATCACCACAGACCACGTCCTTTTTTTGCGTTCCATGCTCATGGCGATGCCGGGCAAACTGGCGGTTGATCTGGCCGGGACGCACACGGCTCCCGAGCAGGCCGACCGGGTGAAGCGGGAGGTCTACTACCTCCTGGAACGGTTGGCGGAGTACCGCTACGACCCGGAGGAATACAGAGCGCGTGTGCGGGAAAGGCAGGGCTGGAATGATCAGCACGGAGACGACGACTAAAAAGCGGAGGCTTCGGCCTGTTGACCGCACCTTTACCCGTGCCTTTGCCAGCTACACGCCGCCGAATGATCTGACGGTCAGCCAGTGGGCGGAGCAGTACCGAGTTCTATCCCGCGAGAGCAGCGCCGAGGCCGGGCCTTGGCGCAACGCCCGGACGCCGTATCTGGTGGCACCGATGGATGCTTTCTCAGACCCCCGCGTCCGGCGACTGACCATGGTTGCCTCCTCCCAGGTGGGCAAGTCCGAGTTCATCTTGAACTGCATCGGCTACGCCATCGACCAAGACCCTGGCTCCATGCTCTACATCCAGCCGAACATTGACGACGCCAAGAAGTTCTCCCGGCGTCGTATTGCCCCCATGGTGCGGGACTGCCCAACACTCAAGCGGAAGGTGGCTGACGCCAAGGGACGGGACAGCGCCAACACCGTGCAGGAGAAGTCCTTCCCCGGCGGGGCCCTGTCCATCATCGGCTCCAACTCGCCGGCGGCCTTGGCGTCAACGCCTGTCCGGTACATATTTGGCGACGAGCGAGACCGCTGGGCGCTGTCCGCAGGCACAGAGGGCGACCCCTGGAAACTGGCTGACGCCCGTACTATCACCTACTACAACGCCAAGCTGGTAGACGTGTCCACGGCGACGGTCAAAGGGGCAAGTCCCATCGCGGACGCTTTCGACGACGGCACTCAGGAGAGGTGGAAGCACCAGTGTCCGCACTGTGGGGCATGGCATGAGATCGACTTTGACGATATCAAATTTGAGTTCGACACCTTCAAGGCAGGCCGGAAAACGGACTACACCGTGAAGAGCGTAGCCTGGTGCTGCCCGTCCTGCGCCTGCATCTCCACCGAGGAAGAAATGCGGAGGCAGCCGGCGCGATGGGAGGCGGACAACCCGGAGGCGATCAGCAAGGGGCACCGCTCCTTCTGGCTCAACGGCTTCGCGTCCCCCTGGCAGCCATGGGCGAAAATCGTCTATGAGTTCCTGGACGCCCGGAAGGATCCGCGCAAACTCCAGGTGGTCTATAACACCAAGCTGGGCAAGCTGTGGGAGGATCGCGGCGGCCTGGCGAGCGAGGACGACATGCTGGCCCGCCGGGAGGACTACGGGACGCGGCCGGATGGCACGCCGGTAGAATTGCCGGAGGGCGTGCTGGTACTCACCTGCGGCGTGGACACCCAGGACGACCGCCTGGAATACGAGGTGGTGGGCTGGGGCCACTACGGCGAGAGCTGGGGCATCAAGAAGGGCATCATCATGGGCGACCCGAACGACGATGAAGTGTGGCTCAGACTGGACGACGTGATCGGCCATGTCTACAAATTCGAGAGCGGGCGCGGGCTGACCATCTCCCTGACCTTCGTCGATTCCGGCGGCCATAAGACGCAGAGCGTGTATAAGCAGTGCCGGGCGCGGCTCGGGAAGCGGGTCTTTGCCATCAAGGGCAAGGGCGGCGAGGGAGAACCCTACACCAAACCGCCGTCCAAAGTCAAAATCGTGGTCAACGGTAGGGCCATCGGGGAAACATGGCTGTATACCATCGGCGTGGATGCCGGCAAGGCGGATATTCTCAAGGGGGCTCTGCTGGTGCTGGAGCCTGGGCCGAAGTATTGCCATTTCCCGAGGCACCCGGACGCCGGGTATGACTACCGATATTTTACTGGCCTCATGTCAGAGGTGCAGGAGGAGACGCTGGAGCGTGGCCGCAAGCGGACAGTTTGGAAGGTGCTCAAGGGGCACGAACGGAACGAGCCGCTGGACTGTCGGAACTACGCCCAGGCCGCCCTACGGGTGCTCGACCCTGACATGGACGCCGTGGAGCGCCGCTTGAAGGGCGCACCCGAGCCGAAGGCGGCAGCACAACAGCAGCGGCAGCCCCGCCGCCGGGGCACCGTAAAGCGCAGTAGCGCGGCGGACGACTGGTAAGGAGGTTACGACATGGCAAGCAGAACGGTAATAAAGTCCCGCTTGGACTTCCGGCGCAAGGCGCTGGAGCAGGCACAGGCCGCATACCTGGCCCTGCTGAGTGGACAGGTGAAGAGCTACGCGGTGGGATCCAGGAATCTCACGCGGCTAGACCTCCCGCAGCTTGAGGAGACCATCGCCAAGCTGGAGAAGGAGATCGACGGCCTTGAAGAAGAGTTGCGCGGCGGTAAGCGCCGCAAGGCGGTGGGAGCTATCCCCCGCGACTGGTAGGTTGAACGCCTACGGGCTTCAACATATATGCCGGACAGGGGCAAGGGGTGGGGGCCTCCTCCTTCCCCCGCCCCAGCCCGCCGGTAAATCTGAACAGAAAGGAGGAGGTGCAAGTGGAACAGAAACGAACGACTAGCTCACACGGAACATCCCACGTGAGGGTGCAAAACAAGGGGTATTCCCACGGCGGGGCCAGCTACACCAAGAAGGCGCTGAAAGGCTTCACGGTGGAGAGTGGCGCCCCATCTGAGGACATCAACGCCAACAACTACACCTTGCGGCAGCGCTCCCGCATCCTGTACCAGACCGCCCCCATCGCCACCGCCGCGCTGAAACGGCAGCGGACGAACATCGTAGGGCCTGGCCTGCGGCTGAAAGCGACCATCGACCGGGAGCTGCTGGGGATGACCCAGGAGCAGGCGGCGGCCTGGCAAAGGACGGTACAGCGAGAATTTGCCCTATGGGCCAACAACAAGCGGGCCTGTGATGCAACCGGCGTCAACAACTTCTACGGGATGCAGCAGCTTGTGGCGCTGTCATGGCCTATGAGCGGCGACGTGTTCGCCTTGGTGAAGCGGGCGGCGGTGACGCCGTTGGCCCCTTACTCCTTGCGACTGCACCTGATCGAGGCCGACCGGGTGCGGACGCCGGAAGCTACCGGCGGCGGAGCTGTGCGCGGGAACCCCCTGCTAACCAACATCACCACGGCCAAGCTGTCCAACGGCAACACCATCTATGACGGCGTGGAAGTGGACGGAAGCGGGGCCATTGTGGCCTACCATATCGCCAACACATACCCAAACCAATGGGACGGAGAGCTGACCAAGTACACCCGTGTAGAGGCATACGGGCGGGCCACGGGCCTGCCCAACGTCCTGCACATCATGGACACTGAGCGGCCGGAGCAGTACCGGGGCGTCCCGTACCTGGCCCAGGCCATCGAGCCGTTGCTGCAAATGCGGCGCTACACCGAGGCGGAGATCATGGCCGCCGTGGTGCAGGCATTCTTCACGGCCTTTATCACCACCGAAGCAGGGGCATCTGATATGCCCTTCAACAAGGTAGGCGGCGACGGCGTGCAGGAGGTCAGCCGTGACCCAAATGAGTACGAGATCGGGGCCGGGACTATCAACATTCTGGAGCCTGGCGAGGACATCAAAATGGCAGCCGCTACCCATCCGCACACGGGCTTTGACGTGTTCATGCGGGCCATGTGTGAGCAGGTGGGCGCGGCGCTGGAGATTCCGGCGGATCTGCTGCTCATGTCCTTCAATTCCAGCTATTCCGCCTCTAGGGCGGCGCTGCTGGAGGCGTGGAAAGGGTTCAGGATGCGCCGGGAGTGGCTGACGGACGACTTTTGCCGCCCAGTGTATGAGCTGTGGCTGACGGAGGCCGTGGCTCGGGGACGGGTATCTGCCCCCGGATTCTTGACGGATCCCATTATCCGCCAGGCGTACCTTGCCAGCGAGTGGATCGGCCCATCCCAGGGCCAGCTCGACCCGACGAAGGAAGTCGCGGCGGCTGTAACGGCCATCGACAACGGCCTGTCTACCAGGGAGGCCGAGGCAATCCGCCTCAACGGCAGCGAGTACGCGGCCAACGCGGACAAGCTGGCGGTGGAGAATGAGCTGCTACGCATGGCTAACGGTGCAGGCCAAGCCCAGCAGATAGCGGAAGATCCCCCGGTGGATACCGGGTAGGAAGAAGAACAGGAGGAAACCAATGCCGAGACCTAACAATCACGGGCTTTTGAAGCCCTACAACATCGTCATCGACGAGGGCAACAACACCGCCCGCATCGACATGTACGGCGAGGTGGTATCCGCCCGCCCGGTGGACTGGTGGACGGGTGAACCTATCCCGGGCAATTTCATCGCCCAGGACGAGTTCCTGAAAGACCTCTCTAGCCTGGAGGGTAAGGATGAGGTGACTGTCCACATCAACAGTGTGGGCGGCGATATGTACGCAGGCATTGCAATCTATAACCGGCTCAAGGGGCTGGCGGCGCACGTTACGACCATCAATGACGGTCTGGCGGCGTCCGCTGGCTCTTTGATTTTCATGGCCGGAGACGACCGCAAGATGCACGCGGGCAGCAACCTCATGATCCACGGGGCCGCCGGGTTCCTGTACGGCTACTACCAGGTGCAGGACTTGCGGGACGTGGCCAAGCAGATGGAGGCCCACAACAAGGCGGGGGTCAATATCTACGCCGAGCGGACGGGCCGAGACAAGGCGGAAATCAACGCCCTGGTTGAGGCCGAGACCTGGATGACCGGCGAGGAGGCTGTGACGGAGGGATTTGCCACTGAGACCATCGGCGACGAGGCCGAGCAGGTGGAGATGAAGCTGACCCCCGACCGCTCTGCGGTCATGGTCAACGGATACCCTGTTGCCGCCCGGTGTATGGGCAAGGTGCCGGACAACGTGCCGGTCATGAGCACGGAGGAGTGGGCCAAGTGGAACACCCCCAAAAACAGAGAGAAGCCGGGCTCCCCGGTTCTCGATAAAACGAAGAAAAACGGAGGTAAAGACATGGAAATCAAGAACCTTGACGAGCTCCGCGCCGCCTATCCTGACCTGTTGGCGCAGGCGGAGGCCGCCGCGCAGGCCAAGGGCGTCGCGGATGAACGTGCCCGCATCCAGGGCATTGAGGACATCGAGGCCGCCATTGGAGATGCTGAGATGGTCAAGAACGCCAAGTATGGCGACAAGCAGATGAACGCCGAGCAACTGGCCTTCGCGGCCATGAAGGCCCAGGCGGCTATCGGAGCGAGCATGCTCGATAAGCTGGGCGAGGACGCCAAGAACAGCGGCGCGGGCAGCGTGGAGCCTACCCCGAACCCCGGCGCTGAGCCCAAGGCGCAGACCGATGACGAGAGGGCCGAAGCGATTCTGCTCAACTGTATCAAGAACAAGGAGGGCAAGTAAAATGGCGAACTATTTCGAGAGCATGGGCGCTTGCGTACCCGACAACCTGATCGCGGGGAACACCATCCCCACCCTGACCGCATCCGCCACAATCGCCGCCGCACAAGGGAAGCTGGTACGCGGCACGGTTCTGGCCGCAGGGGCCGACGGCAAGCTCAAGCAGCTTTCCGCAGAGAGCGCAGGTGCAAGCGAAACCGCCTACGGAATCCTGTGCGATAACGTGGACGCAACTTCCGAGGCCGTAGCTGAGGTGTATGTCTCCGGCCAGTTTAACAAGAACGCGCTGCTCACCAAGGCTGACTACAAGCTGTCCGTTGCAGATATCCAGGCCCTGCGCAACGGCGGCATCTACATCGAGAACGCCATGGGCGAGAAGGAGGACTAAAAATGGCTATTGACATTTACAAGACCAAGACCATGCTGGCGGCTGTCCGGCAGATGAGCCCCGTCACGTCTTTCCTGCGTGACCGCTATTTTCCCACCGGATCCGGGGACATGTTCCCTACTGAGGAGGTGCTGGTGGAGTACAAGGACGCAAGTGGCAACAAGCTGGCCCCTGTCGTGTTGCCCCGCAAGGGCTCCATCTCCGTGGAGCGCGAAGGGTACAGCACCCACAAGATGGTGCCGCCTCTGGTGGCTCCCAGCCGCCCCCTGACCATTGATGACCTGAACAAGAAGGGCTTCGGCGAGAACCTGTTCAGCGACCGTACTCCCGCCGAGCGTCAGGCTGAAATCCTTCTCCAGGATTTGAAGGACTTCGACGAGATGCACACCAACCGGGAGGAGTACATCGCAGCAAAGTGCATGTTCGAGAACGGCTATGTGCTGCGGCAGTATGCCGACAAGTACGGTGAGGGTGAATATGTGGAGTATGTCATGAAGTTCTATGACGAGGGCTCCAACCCCGCCGTCTACACTCCCGGCGTGAAGTGGAACGAGAGCACTTCCGACAAGGTGTCTGACCTGTACCAGATGATCCGTATGCTGACCACCGTTGGCAACAACGCAACCGATGTGCTGCTGGGCGCGGATGCCGCCGAGGCGTTGCTGGACGATGAAAAGCTCCAGAAGCTACTCGACCTGAACAACTACCGCATCGGCCAGATCGACCCCGTGACCCTGCCCAACGGTGCCGCCCGGCTGGGCCGCCTGAATATCCGTGGCCGCATGATCGACCTGCTGACCTATGACGGCACCTATGTGGACGAGGAGGACGGGAAGGTCAAGCCCTATGTTCCCGAGAAGCAGATCTGCGTGACCGCGCCCAACGCTGGCCGTGGCCTGTATGGCGCTGTGTCTCAGATTGAGCAGTCCGACAACATGTGGCACACCTACATGGGCCGCCGGGTGCCCCGCCACTGGACGGAGAAGAACGCCCGCGAGCTGACCGTGTCCGCCCGCCCGCTGTTCACCCCCCGTACCAAGAACCCCTTCATCTCTGCAACTGTCCTGGGGGAATAACCCCCTCTGCTGAGGCTGCTGTGATCGGCAGAGGGCAGATCGGAACAGCGATTTTAGGAAGAAAGTGAGGTAACACCATGGCATACGAACCGACCACCTGGAACGACGGTGACCTCATCACCGCCGAGAAGATGAACAAGCTGGAGCAGGGCGTCAAGAATGAACAGGTTGGCCCGCAGGGCCCAAAGGGAGACCCCGGGGCGCAAGGCCCCAAGGGGGAAAAGGGGGACCCGGGGGCGCAAGGGCCTAAAGGCGATACTGGAGCTGCTGGCCCGTCCTACACGCTCCAGGCGGCTACTACTTCGGCCCTGGGCGGAGTGAAGCAGGCCGCCGCAGTGCCTGATGCCGCCGCCGCACCCACCAAGGAGGAGTTCAACGCCCTGCTTGCCAGCCTGCGGGCGGCGGGGATTATTGTGAGTTCCTGAGCACCAAAACAAGGAGGAGTAAAGCGTGATTCAGATTATTCGTGGCGTCTACGGCCACTACATCAAGGATCCCGAGACCGGAAAGACCCGCGTTGTGGCGAGGGACAGCCGTTCCGAGCCTATCGAGCTGACCGCCGAGCAGGAGGCCCGCCTGGTTTCCCAGGGCGTGGCCCGCTATGTGGACATGGTGGAGACCGGGGAGGCCCCCATCGGCTTTGACGAGCGGCCCCCCGCGCTTCCTGAACTCCCGGACGGGGTGACCGCAATCCCTGAGTATAGCGAGGACATGACCGTCAAGGAGCTGCGGGACATCGGGAAGCTGTGCGGCCTGACCTTCAAGGTCGGCATGACTAAGAAGGAGATGGTGGACGCCCTGGACGCTCACATCGAGGCCAACATGGTGGAAGGTGAGCTGGGAGCGCCAGGCGATGAGCTCGCGCCTTCCTTCGACGCCGCCGAGGCGGTGCAGTAATGGGCTTCAAGGATATGGTGGAGGCTGACCGTCTCAACGTATTTTTGAACCTGGACTTCTTCGGGGAGACCTACCACATCGAGGGAAAGGATACCACCATTGTCATGGACAATGACGAGTTGAAAGCCCGGCAGGGTGGGCAGGATCTGGCGGTGGCGGAGAGCGCCACCCTTTTTTATGCCCGCGTGGAAGATCTTCCGCCCCGCCGGGCCCCCGGTCAAAACCTGAATGTAAACGGGCGGGAGTGCATCGTGGACGATTGGCAGGTTGATATGGGCATGGCGACCGTCGTGCTCCGGGAGAACATCATCGCATAAAGGAGGCCGAGGCCATGTCTGTGGTTCACATGCTGGACACCTTGACGGAGTGGGCACGGCAAAACATCTGTGAGCAAATCAAGCTGAAAGTACCGCCGGAGAACACGGCCCCGGATGATTCCGGGTATGCCTATAATCTGGCGACCCCTGCGGCGTTTGCCATGTACGTGCCCACGTCAGATAAACTGCCCCCTGGCGTTCATGCGCCGTTTCCGTCTCTGTGCGTCCGGTTCGTCACAGGGCAGGACGTGCCGGCGGAAGGTAGCGGCTCGGTCGAGGTGCAGTTCTGCTTCTCAGCCTGGGACCCCGGCACCCATGGGGAGGACGTACTCCTCCCCAATGGGGACGGGACGGTTCGCCGATGGACTGGGGCGGACGCCGACGCTTATTTCCGGCGCAATGGCGACGGCTGGCGGGACGCCTGGAACTTCGTGGACATCGCCCTGCGGGCGGTGGAAAGCGTAACATCCATCGGCGGATATACCATTGATAGGGCCAAGCCTATCAAGTTCGGCCCGTTGACTGAGCAAGAGGCAATCCCGGACTTTTATCCGATGTGGTTCGCCTGGGTGTCCTTCACCATCAACTATCCGCTTGTGCGGAACATACAAGGCATACAAAAATTCCTGTAAGGAGGGAACAAAATGGCAGATTACAAGCACGGCACCTATGGCGAGTTTGCGGCGAGCATCGGCGACGTTGCAACGCAGGCCGGAACGATTGCTGTGTACGTCGGCCTTGCGCCGGTGAACCTGGTGCGGGGCTTTGAGCAGTACGTCAACAGCCCGGTCAAACTGTCCAATTTCAACGCTGTCAAGCGTTATTTTGGCTATTCTCCCGACTGGAGCACCTTTGACCTGTGCGAGGCGTTCCAGCTTCACTTCGACAACGCGGCGGGCAATATCGGCCCCATCGTGGCGATCAACGTCCTTGACCCCGCGAAGCACAAGAAGGCTCAGGAGACCACCAAGGAACTCGCCTTTGCCAATGGACAGGCCACCATCCAGAGCGGCACCATCATCCTGGACACTCTGGTGCTGGCCGATAAGGTGGAGGGCGTGGACTTCTCCATCGACTACGACTTTACCAAGGGTCAGGTCATCATCGACAGTCTGGGTGAGAAGCTGACCGGCCCCGTATCGGCCACGTTCAGCGAGGTTGATATCTCCACCATCACCGAAGATGACATCATCGGCGGCGTGACCGCTGCGGGCGCCTACACCGGCCTGGGATGCGTCGGACTGGTCTACCCTGAACTGGGCCTGATCCCGAACCTGATCGCCTGCCCCGGCTGGAGCTCCAAGCCCAAAGTATACGAGGCAATGGTCAAGGCAGGCACTAAGGTCAACGGCCACTGGGATGCGGTCGTATTCGCCGACATTCCGCTTGAGGCAGCCGCCGCAAAGGTGGGCGAGGCTCGGGTGGAGGATTCGAGGGTCGGCGGCCAGGCGGTGGACACCATAGAAAAGGCCATCAAGTGGAAGGATGAAAACGCATATACCAACGAGCGCTCAAAGGTGTTCTGGCCCAAGGCTATGGATACCTCCGGGCGCATTTTTCATGCCTCCACACTGGGCGTCTGGCGGCAGATGCTTGTGGATGAGACACACGACGGCATCCCCATGGAGAGCTGTTCCAATAAGGCCATCCCTGTGGCTCGACAGTATTTCGGGACGGACGCTACCAACCGGGGCTTTGACCAGCAGCGTGGCAACGAGCTCAACGCCCAGGGCATCACGACCCTTGTGTACTGGGGTGGCCTGTGGGTGCTGTGGGGGCCCCATACGGCGGCCTATAAGTACGGGCAGGTAACAGACAACCGCGCAATCTTCGATAACTCCATTCGGACGATGATGCACATCACCAACAGTTTCCAGCAGGAGCACGCGCTGACCATCGACCAGCCCATGACCCGCGCTATGGCCGACACCATCAAGAACCGAGAGCAGGAGAAGGCGGACGCGCTGGCCGCCGTGGGCGCGTTGATTGGCACGCCTGTGGTGGAGTTCACCGAGGAGGACAACAGCACCGGCGACCTGGTGGAGGGCAACTTCACCTGGGCGACGAAGGGAACGCCCACCCCGCCCTTCAAGAGCGGCACTATGCGGGTGGCCTACACCACGGCGGGCTTTGATTCTTATTTCGGGGAGGTGGAGTAAATGGCTGGCGCATTTGTCAACATCTGCGGCCCTGTTGTGGCCGACACCGCATATTCTAACGGCTCCCTGGTGGCCCGTGACGTGGCTATCACCCTCCCGGAGGTAACGCCTCTGACGGCAGACCTCCAGGCCATGGGCACCTTCACCTTGCCTATCTGGCAGCTCCTGGACAATATGGAGGCGTCCCTGACCAAGATCGGCGTTGATATGGGGCTCCGTGCCCTCATCAAGCCGGATATGAAGCCGCTGGAGTTCCGTTGGGTGCAGACTATCACCGACGCCAACGGCAACACCAGAAACGTGGGGTGCAAGGCGTTTCTGCGAGGCATCCCGAACAAGATCCCAGGCATTGGCCTGGAAGTCGGCTCAGCGTCGGAGAATGAGGTCACCATCACCGTCACCCGGTACAACCTGTTTGTTGACGGGCAGGAGATGTTCCTGATTGACCGGCTTGCCGGAAAGTGCCGCATTGCCGGTACTGAGTATGGAGACGTGAGCTCCATGCTGTAACACACAAGCCCCGCCGGGCAGTAACCGGCGGGGCCTTTTCATAAGGAGGAACACACCATGAGCAAGAAAACACTGAAACTGGGCGAGCCCATCACCATCAACGGGAAGCAGGTCTCGGAGCTGACCTATGACCCCATGGAGATCACGGCGGCACAGTTCTCTGAGGCGTGCGCCCGGAGCTCCGCCATCAATAAGAGCAAGTCGTTCTCCTTCAAAATGCGGGAGAACGACTACGCGCTCCACCTATACCTGGGCATGTTCGCCGTTATCGCGGTAAACCCGGAGATCGACATCTCCGATCTGGAGCGCATCAAGGGTTTTGACGTCCTGGCGCTGACCGACATCGGCATGCTTTTTACCTATCGGAGGTCGGGGGCAACCTCCGGGGAAAAACCCTCCGACGAGCCCTCCGAGAGTACAGCCGAACATTCCACACAAGCATCCGAGAAGCCGGGCAAATGAGGCTGACCGACTTCCTCCAGGAGTTCGGGGAAGCGGTGGAAGAAGATAAGGGGCGGCAGGCCAAAATGAAGGCCAACAAGCCACCCTGTAAAGGGAAGCGCCATAGGTAGGAGGTGAGGACACCATGGGCAAGGGGAAAGAGTTCCGAACGACTATCAACATCGGCGGCGACATCGACCCGTCAGTACGGGCAGCAATCGAGAGCATGGCCGACAGGCTGGAAATGCTGGAGGGTGTGGCGGATGATGCGCAATCTCAGCTCGAAGAACTGGAGAAGGCATCCAAAGACCTAAAGGGCGGCTTCACCATCGCCAAAGGGGCCGCCGCTGACCTTGTGTCCAGCGGAATCCAAGCCATCGCCGGAGCAGCCAAGGATGCCATTACCGGCATTTATGGCTTGGCAGAAAGCACCCGCGAGTTCCGGCAGGACATGGGGACCCTTGAAACGGCCTTTGACCGGGCCGGATTCTCAGCCGATACCGCGACCGAGACTTGGAAGGGCCTCTATTCTGTGTTCGGTGAGGATGACCGGGCTGTTGAGGCGGCAAACAACATTGCCCGCATGGCAGACAGCCAGGAAGAACTTGACGAATGGGTGCGCATCACGACCGGCGTGTGGGGCACCTACCAGGACGCTCTCCCGGTGGAAAGCCTGGCTGAGACTGCGGCGGAGACAGCAAAGGTGGGCAAAGTTACTGGAACATTCGCGGACGCCTTGAACTGGAACAGCGAGGCTGCCGAGATGCTGGCCGGGTACATGAACGATGAGGTGGTCACGGCGGAGGATGCCTTCAACGTGGCCCTGTCTGAGTGTTCCGACGAGGCGGAACGGCAGGCTCTTATCACCGACACCTTGACTGTCCTTTACGGAGAGGCCGCCGACAAGTACGAGGAGACGGCGGGCACCCTCATGGATGCCAACGCAGCCAACGCTGACTACACCCAAACGCTGGCCGAAATGGGAGAGCGAATAGAGCCGGTCACCACGGCGGTGCAGCAGGGCTTCACCAAGATTTTGAACAAAATTATGGAGCTCATTGGCGAGACCGACTTCACAGCCATTGCCGAGCAGGTCGGTGAGTTGACCGATGATGTCATAACCCTGGCCGAGGATGGCATCGGGTGGCTCAAGGACAACATGGATTGGCTGATCCCTGTCGTGGGAGGATTGACCGCCGCATTTGTGGCTTACAAGACAATTTCCCTGGGGGTGGCCGCTGCGGAGGCAATCAAAACAGCTGTTCTTGCGACCGGGTCGACTGTCGTAAACGCCGCCACGATAGCAACGTGGGCCCTGAACGGGGCTATCGCTTTCCTGACCTCTCCAATCACCATCGCCGTGGCTGCAATTGCTGCAATAACCGCTGCAGTGATCTGGCTTTACAACAACTGGGACACGGCCAAAGAGCACCTGATCGCCTTCGGGAACAAGGTGAGCGAGATATGGAACAGCATTGCCGGATGGATAACCGGGGCCATTGAAACGATCAGCCAGTATTTCCCGATCTTCGGGGCATTCTTGGATGGCGTATGGCAGAGCATCCAGGACGTGGTCGGGAACATCAAGGCCATTTTCGGCGGAGTAATTGACTTTATCAGCAACATCTTTGCCGGAAACTGGGGGGCCGCGTGGCAGAATATCGTGGACATCTTTGGGAACATTTTCGGCATGATTATGAATATCGCAAAGGCCCCGATTAACGGCGTGATTTCCATTGTGAATAAGGCCATTAACGCAATCAATTCCATTGGATTTGATGTGCCAGACTGGGTTCCGCTTATCGGCGGCAAGGGATTCCATATCAACATCCCGAACATCCCGCTTCTTGCTACCGGCGGCTTCACCAATGGCCCGTCCATCGCGGGCGAGGCTGGAACCGAGGCAGTTATCAGCTTTGACCCGGCCTATCGGGCGCAGAACTTGGCATACTGGGCCAAGGCTGGTCGCATGCTTGGTGCGGACGAGGACGGGACATCGTTCAGCTTGTCCGGCGGAAGCTCCGGTGGGGACGTGAACCTGGGCGGCGTGACCTTCGCGCCCAATATCACAGTTACCGGGCAGGCCGACAAGGAGAGCATCATGGATGCCATCGAGGCCGAATATCCGGAATTTATCGACATGCTGGAAGCGTGGTTCGCAGGAAGGGGGAAGCCGGTCTATGGCTAGTATTCACACTACCGTTGAAGGCGACACCTTCGACGGCCTGGCGCTGGCGTATTTCGACGATGAGAAGCAGTCCAGCGCCATCATCCAGGCCAACCCCGACCATTGCGGCACGCTGGTCTTCGGGGCCGGGGTTGAGCTATATATCCCGGACGAGGCAGCTATAACACCACCTGAGACCCTGCCACCCTGGAGGCGTGAGACATGATAAGGATTACCTATAAAGGTGTGGACATCACTGAGAGCGTATCCATCAACCGCTGCTACCACGACATGTATGCCGCCGGTCGGGCTGATACTCTCAACCTGCGTGTGAATGATGTGGATAACTTGTGGGATAAGTGGACACCCGCCGTCGGGGACGAGCTCAAGGTGGACTATGGCACCATCGGCACCGGAACCATGTTTCTTGCGTCTGCGACGCCGCGCAACGGGACATATGACCTGTGCGCGTGGTCGGCCCCTGCATCCGGTTACGAGGTGCAGAACAAAGCGTGGAAGCAGGTTCGCTTATCTCAGATAGGGGCGGAAATCGCCGCCAATAACGGCCTGTCCTTCGCCTCCTACGGGGTGGATGACAGGCTGTATCCCTATCTGCTCCAGTCCGGGGTGAGCGACTTCGCGTTTCTCAACCGGATCTGCACTTTGGAGGGCTGTGCCTTCCTGGTGTACGACAAGAAGCTGGTCGTGTACTCCGAGCCATACATGGAGGCAGCGGCTCCGTCTGAGGTGCTGACCGTGACCGTGGACGGCGATTATGAGTACACCGACCGGCGGGCGGAGCTGTATGGCTCCTGCATCATCACCGGAGGCGAATACTCCGGCGAGTTCGACGCGGGCAATGGCGTTGGGCGCGTCCTGCGGCCAGAGACACCCCCGAACATATCGAGCAATGCGGAGGCCGCCCGGTATGCGAAAAGCCTGCTGAGGGCCGCAAATAAGGGCTGCTGCGCCGGGTATGTGCGGTCTCGCATTCTGCCCGGCTATGCGGCGGCCTCTACTGTTACTCTGGAGAACAGCCGGGCCCCCTCCTGGGACGGGGCGGTGTTCCTGGAGCATGTACGGAACGACTACGGGGCCGGGAAAAGTAAAATCTTTTTCCGCCGCCCACTGGAGGGGTATTGATGATCAACAAGGGCTATGTATCCGACATCAAGGAGGCTGGGAGAAAGGCTGCTGTGGTGCCAGCCTTCGAGGGAACGAGCGTCAGCGTTGAACTTGTGGTGCCCTTCTTCTTGTGGGAGTGCCTGGAAGTCAAAATGCCGGTTGTGTATGCCGTGTTCCCGGATAATACCGGGGTTGTTCTGGCCCGGATGGATGGGGAGTGGAATCACAAGCTCTATGATGGACTGGAACTAGCCACGGGTGATATGAGCATCCCAGGCGGAGACCTGAAAACTGGAGCGGTGCCGAGCTACAACGGGCACACCCATAGCGGCGTCGAGGCTGGCCCAGGGGTCACCAATGGGCCGCAGTAAGGGGGAGCATATCACATGACATTCATTGCAAGGTGGGGACCGAAGGGGTTCCTGACTTCCCCCACGAAAATCGTCCCATTCAATGGGTTTTCCACATCGTTGACCCTGAAAGCGGACAGCGAGAACGACACCAGCGGCACAAACCCGACCAATACGCGGGGGCGGGAGTTGCGCCCCATCTCCTTCGAGACCACCTATTTTGCCGCTGCGGGGGTAGACCCCAGGGCGCAGGTGGAGGAGTGGGAATCCCTGTTGGGGCAGTCCCACCCGCTGTATATCGGCGAAAAGCGGTTCGGGCCTGCCAAGATGAAGCTGACGGCAGTCTCCACCTCAGAAGTGCAGATGACGGCGACTGGCAAGTGGATTTCCTGCAAGGTTGCCATGACGCTGGAGGAGTATTCCGAAGGCAAGACATCGGCTCTGGTGGATTCCAAGGGCAACAAAGCCGCCGCGCCCAGCAATCCCACAAGCGGCGGTGGCTCAGCGCGCGCCCAAAAGGCCACATCCAACTACAAGGCCACCATAGCGGCCAAGAAGGCGGCCATGGATGCCACAGCCTCCAAGTCAGACAAGGCGCAGAAAAAGGTAAGCAACTGGGCAAGGCAAAAAAACGATGGATAAAGGGGGCGACGGAACTATGAGAGCAAACGGGAACGGAGCCCCGAACGTGTGCGCGTCGAATCTGCTGCGGCTTATCCGTGGAGAAGTCCCCTATGAGCGCATAAAGGGGCTTGACCCGCGCATGATTGACAAGCCAATCACAACGGCTGAACCAGAGATCCAGCAGGACGCCGAGTGGCTGCTGGAGACCTACGAGCCCCGCGTCACAATGGACGGTATATCCGTCGCGCAGAATGACACCGGCGGCGGCTACGTCGTGGCGGCAGATGTCACAGAAAACACATAGGAGGTGGGCCGGATTGGCAGATTTTAATTTTGTGGAGACCGACAGCGCCAAGCTCTACACCGCGATCATCGGCTCCCTGATGGATGAGTGCAGAGAAGCGTTGTACCCCGGTGACGAGCGGCGCATCTTTGGCGAGGCCTTGGTGGCGGTGTTCGTGGCCTTATACAACGAGTTCAACGACAAGATGAGACAGCGCACCTTGCAGTATGCCAGGGGCGAGGTTCTGGACGCCCTGGGGGCACGCTACGGCGTGGAACGGGCGGCGCCGGCCAGCGCATCGGCAACCTTCCGCTTTACCGCGTCGGCGGCCCAGGCGGAGAACATCATCATCCCGGCGGGCACCCGCATCACAACGGATGGGAGTGTGTATTTCGCCACGCAGGAAACCGCCGTCCTGCCAGTAGGGGCGCAGACCGTGGACGTGCTTGGGGTGTGTACCGCCGGCGGCTCCGCTTACAACGGGTTCGCCATTGGAACCATCAAGACACTGGTTGACCTGATCCCCTATATCTCGGGGGCGTCCAACACGACCACCAGCACCGGCGGCGACGATGGCGAGCCATACACCGAGGAGGGCGACGACCGGCTGCGGGAACGCATACGGTTGGCTCCGTCCACACTGTCCACCGCTGGCCCGGAGAGCGGGTACAGATACCACACCATGACCGCCGACCCCGATATCGTGGACGTTGCCATTGACTGCCCAGAGGATGAGCCAAACACGGTCAACATCTACCCCCTGATGAGGGGCGGGGAGATCCCTGACGGTGACACGCTGGGAAAGGTGCAGGCGGCTATGGCCGACGACGTGCGTCCCATGACGGACAAGGTACAGGTTATGGCCCCGCAGCAGGTGGAATACACCATCAATATCAAGTATTATTGCACCAAGGATGACGAGGCCGCCACCATCGAGACAATCGAGGGAGACGGCGGGGCAATCGACCAATATATTGCTTGGCAAGCGGCGGCGCTGGCGCGGGACATCAACCCTGACCAGCTCCGCCGTTTTGTGTTGGCTCCGGCCAGCGGCACCGGGGCCCTCCGGCTGGAGGTCACGAGCCCTACCTTCCAGGAGCTCACGAAGGCCCAGGTAGCGAAGCTGTCCGGCGTCCCGACGGTCACGCATGAGGTGGTCACATGAGTGGTGAGATGAAACTGAGCACGCTTGAATTTATCCGGCTGCTACCCCAGTTCATGAGGGAGGACGGGGCGGTCAAGGGCCTGTCCGCCGCCATGGACGAGATTGTGCCTGAGCTGGCGCAGAGCACCGCCACCCTGTCCACGTGGGATCACATCGACGGGCTGAGCGAGGACGAGCTGGACGCCCTGGCCTGGGAACTCAATATCCTGTGGTATGACACCGGCGCGTCACTGGATACCAAGCGGACCCTGATTAAGGACAGCGACCTGGTCTATAAGCGCCTGGGCACGAAGTGGGCGGTTGAGAACGTCATCAATAGCTATTTCGGAGAGGGATATATAACCGAGTGGTTCGAGTATGACGGCCAGCCAGGACGCTTCCGGGTGTACTCCAGCAACCCGTCACTGTCCAATGAGAAACTGACCGAGTTCCTGAACCTGCTGAATAAGGTCAAGCGGGCCTCTGCAAAGCTGGACGGTATCTACATCACCCTGACCGGGCAAATGCCGATGTGCGCTGGCGTTGCCTATCGGGAGTATGGTGCCGAACAGTACGCCATCGGGGCGACATTGTAAAGAGAGGGAGGATACCATGGCAAAGTTCCAGAACAACGCAATTACAGACAACGGGCGGGCCCTCCTGTCTCATGTGCAGATGGGGGCCGTATTCACGCCGACAAAAATCGTACTCGGCTCCGGCTATATCCCGCCCGGCAAGACGGCCAGGACGATGACGGAGGTTGCTTCTCCGGTGAAGGAGCTTCCGATCACCAAGAAGCAGCGGACAAACGACGCAAAGGCCATTTTCGGCGGGGTGTACTCAAACCAGGACATCACGCAGGATTGGTACTTCCGCGAACTGGCCCTGTACGCCAAGGCGGTTTACCCGGAAGGCCAGGAGATCGCGGAGGTGCTGTACTCCTACGGAAATGCCGGAGACCAGGCGGATCTCATGCCCTCCTACGCATCCGGACAGCCGGTAGAGCGGCAGATGGATCTTGTGGTCTATGTGGGCAACGACACAAAGATAGACCTGACCATCCAGAGTGGCGTATACATGACCCGCCCAGAAACAATCGAGCTGATCGAGGAATACTTGGCGGACATTGACCTGAGCATTACCGACATTACAACGCAAAAAAAATATAAATGGGGCATTGACAACGGGATTGCCTACTTAGAAGAAGTTGAATGAGGTGATACAAATGGCAAAAGGCGAAAAATTGCCGGTAGTAATGGCCTCACAGGTAGGCCAGCCGAGCGGGGTTGCCGGACTGGATGAGAGCGGCAAGGTGCCTCATGCTCAACTCCCCGCCATGGGCTACATCCCCACTACGGAGAAGGGCCAGCCGGGCGGCGTGGCCACGCTGGGGCCCGATGGCAAGGTGCCGGCCTCGGAGCTGCCAAAGATGGACTATGACCCGGCGGGCAGCGCGGCGGCGGTGCAGCAGGCCCTGACCGCCCACACCGGGAACAAGAACAACCCCCATGCCGTCACGGCAGAGCAGGTGGGGGCCTCCCGCGCGGTCAAGGGCACCTACCCCGTCGCTGCGGGCCAGATCATCCAAGCGGGCGACGTGGTGGATGTGGTGGAGGGGAAGGTGCAGAAGAGCGCCATGCCGGTGGAAAATGTGGAGACGGTGTTTGATAACGTTGCT
>ERZ507044.32-NODE-32-length-146909-cov-7.5131_pt1 | contig 146909 bp, 127 predicted proteins | sample MGYA00512870_ERZ507044 | MGnify/ENA metagenome assembly ERZ507044
AGAGGGCTGGCTCAGGCAGGAGCAAATGGAATCATCGTAGCACGTCATATTATTGGGACAATAAAAAATAGAGATAGTAAATTAGCGTGAAATCATTTAATTTAGATTTCACGCTTTATTTTATAACTATCTTTTATTAATTAAATTTGTTCAGTTGTTAGAGCTGAAAGAGTATCATAAATATAGCTTTCATCTATTTTATCACACATGACAATAATACTATCACTGGCTTTTAAATAAGTGTCACCATGGGGAATGAATTCTTGTCCATCACGTCTAAGTGAAACAATCAAGCAGTGATTAGGCCATTGAATTTCTTTAACTAAATGATTATCCAATGGAGAATTATGTAAAATCATAAAATCTAATAATACTTTTTCTCCAACTCCCTGTGGAGTTGGAAGACTTCTTTTCTTTAATAAATTTTCTAACAAACTTTCGTAAATTGGTTTAGATTTTAATAAATCGGCAACAACATAAGCAACGATAGTAACAATAGCAATTGATAAGAGGTGATTTAAAGAACCTGTCATTTCAAAAATCAGAATAATTCCTGTCACTGGAGCCCTTACAATTGCAGTAAAATAACCAGCCATAGCCAGTAGAATAAAATTATTAATATAAATAGGATCTAAACCTAAGTAATCGACGGAGATATTAGCAAAAGCACCACCAATCAAACAGCCAATTACTAATAGTGGGAAGAAAATTCCACCTGGAGCTCCTGAGCCAAAGCAGGTAATTGCAAATAAGAATTTCCCTGCTAGCAAAAGAAGAATTAAGGACATTGTTAATTTTCCTTCGATTAATAAGTCGACCAAAGTATCGCCACTACCTAATAGCTGAGGAACAGTGAATCCTAAAATTCCTGCCAAAATAAAAGGTATTAATAATTTAGTATAGTTATTTAAATGCTTTGAGTGATTATAGAGGCTTTGAACAAATAGTAAGGCTTTATTATAAAAAGCGCCAAGCAGCCCTAAAATGATTCCTAAAATAATAACCATCCAATAGTATTGGGTAGGCAGAGTTCCATGAATATTGAAAGAAAATACAGGAGCCATTCCTAAAATAGAACTCATAAGATAATCGGCGGCAATTGATGAGGTCATCACTGAAATCAATAGTGGGGCAGAAAAATGTTTATGTACTTCTTCAAGGGCAAACATTACTCCTGCCAGCGGGGCATGAAAAGCAGCTGCTAATCCGGCACTGGCACCACAAGTAAGTAAATAGCGTTCCTCAGTCTTACCACGTTTTAAAACTTTACCAATTCCTTTACCAACCATTGCCCCTAATTGAATTGAAGGACCTTCACGACCAAGGGCTAAACCAGAAAAATTAGCTAAGAAACCACCAAAAAATTTAGCAATCAAAACTCGCCACCATTTGGCATCAATCTTACCTGCCAATTCTCCTTCAAGCTGTGGAATCCCGCTTCCAGAAATTAATGATTCCCAATCGAGTAATTTTGTGACAACTAGTGCTATCACAAATAGGATAACAAACCAGATAATTATTGTGAATATTGATTGTTTACAATAGGCTAAAATTCGCTGTAACCAAAGAGCTCCATTAGTTAAACAAATTCGATATCCAACAATTACTAATCCCGCTAATATTCCGACCAGCAAACCTTCTAGTAATAATACTAATTTAAATCTTTTGATATTTAATGTTTTAATTAATCTATTTTTCATATCTACTCCCCATTCCTAGGACATTATAGAACGATTAGTAGTAAAATTCAAAGGTTGTTTTGAAGCAGAAACAATAAATGTTTCAATTATTGACAAAATATTGTACAATTAAGGAGGTGATAGGAATGGACAAACGCTCAGATGCAATCGAGACAGTAGTTGATGTTTTTAATGAAGCAATGGTTATACAAGAATTGTACCTCAAGAAGAGCAAATTTAAGGAATTATCGATGAGTGAAACTCATGTCCTTGATGCAGTGGATAAGGTAGAATTTCCTTCAATGACTAATGTGGCTAAGTCATTAAGTGTAACGATGGGAACATTGACAACAGCAGTAAAGAAAATAGTTGAAAAAGGTTTTTTAGTTAAAGAGAGATCAAGTAAAGACCAACGAGTTTATTATCTAAAGTTAACGGATAAGGGACATGAAGCATTGGCTATTCATGAACAGTTCCATCATGAATTGGCAGATTTATACAAATCAGCAATTCCTGACGATCGAGTTGACTGGGTCTTTAATACGTTAAAGAAGATTAAGTTGGATTTGGATAATTATAAAAAGGCATTAGAAGAAAAATAAGTGGGCAGCCACTTTTTTTGCTTAAAGATAAATATGATTAAAAAATAAGGAATAAAAGGGCAAGAAATTAAATTCTTGCCCTTTAAGTAGAAAAGTATTTACGTTACACTATATTTAATGGTTATTTAAAACGATATTATTAGTGGTAAAACACAAGTTTTAGTGTGTAATATTTATTTAAATAATTTATCTAATTGATTACTTGCCATAACGATTATACTAATTGTTTTGGGCTGATAGGAACTGATAACTTTTGCACAAGTCATGATAGTATTGCCTGAGGTAATAACATCATCAAAAATTATCACATTTTGATTATATAACCGCTGACCATCTTTAATCTTGATAATCTGACTTACTTGACTGCGATCAGTTTGGCTGGTCTGTTTATAGGCGGAATTTTTGTATAAACCAGTAAAAATATGATTACTAAAACTTCTTACAATCATTTCATTTGGGTTAAAACCTCGTCTTAGATCGTCTTGTTGGCTGCTGGGAACAAGCGCGATGAGATGACGCCGATATTTGGTTTTAAAATGAGGATATGCATTCAAAAAAGCATCTTTTAAAGCATAATCACCTTGTCCTTTATATTGAAATAACAATTGTTTAAAGAAATCGTTATAGTAATATAAAATCGTAAGTTTGTAACCATGATAGTCATGAGTTCGATTATAGATTGAAAATTGGTTAAGACAATGAAAACATAGTGTAGCATGATAATAAAGATGATATAAGCTAGGTGATTTATTGAGATCATTAAAACAGATTAAGCATTGTCCTGCTTGATTGTTTTGAGACACTCTTTAATTGCCCTGGTCTTGTATGGAGTAAAAATACTAATACTTCCACTGGGATGTGCTGTTTTACGACCTACTCGTCCACATATTTGAATCAATGTAGCAGTTGTATATATCCGATTATTGCCGTATAAAATAATTACTTGAACATTATCGATGGTGATGCCGCGCTCTAAAATAGTCGTTGTAACTAAAACATCTAATTGATGATGTCTAAGACGTTCTATAAATTTTTGAATATCTTTAGTGTTAGAGCTGATAGCATGACTTTTAAGTTTAAACAGTTTAAAGATGCGGGCAACTGTATTTGTTAATTGTATGGTGGGAACATAAACAAGTACGGGTTTTTTCTTTCTGACAAAATCTCTAATTTTTTTAATTGCCCAAAGATACATTACCAAAGATGAAGTTAGATAGCACTTGGGAACATCTAGAAGATAACCATGATATCGTTTGGTCATTAATAAATCTGGTTGATTGGTTAGAGTTGCAGACATATAAATATAGTTGCCTTTAATGCTGTTTTGGAGTAGACCAATTAAGACTTCGTTATTTACGTAAGGGAAAGCATCCAATTCGTCTAAAATTAATAAGTCAAAATATTGGGGATAGCGATATAACTGATGAGTAGTACAAATAATAAATTGCCCATCTACCAATTCACTATGACCGCCATAAACAGTAGTTATTGAAATATTTTTGAATTGACTTTGCAATCGCTTTGCTAATTCAATTACTAGTTCTTTTCGCGGTGTAGTAAAGCAGACTCGCTGCCCCTGGTTTAGTGCATATTTAATGACCTCATAAGTTATTTCTGTTTTACCGGCACCACAAACCGCTTTAAGGGAAGTGTTGAGATGCTGCTGATAACGTTGAAGTAATTGTCTGGAAATATTATTTTGTAATGGTGTTAATTCGTAGTCGAGCTGATAATCAACTGTCTTAATAATAGAAGGTGATCGTGAAGGAGAAAAACAAGTTGAACCGATCTTAACGCACTTACGGCAATAAGTAATATTTTTGAAAGTATAAAAATATTGTGAATCTTGATTCTTACATCGTGGACAAATCATCTTATATCCCCCACTTATATTGTAACTCAAGATGCTAATAAAAGGGTCTCAACTTGATGCTAAATTTGTTTCAAGAAAGTTTTATTTTTTTTAAATGAAAATAGAGCATATATCGACTTTGATTACCGAATTTATACTTGACGCGACAACAGTTCTATCAAAATAGAACAAAATTCTTATATTGGCAAACTTTGTCGAGTGAAATGAATTCATCTTTGAAAACAATAATAATATACTAACATTGACCATATTATTAAAGGGGTGAATGAGATGCAAGGAAAAGTGAAATGGTTTAACGCAGAAAAAGGTTTTGGATTCATTGATCGTGGTGAAGGCAAAGATGTATTTGTTCATTATAGTCAAATAACTCAAGATGGGTATAAGACTTTAAATGAAGGTGAACTAGTAGAATTTGAGCTTTATCAAAGTGACCGTGGGATGCAAGCAAAACATGTTGTTAAAATCTAAGACAAGGGATAAAACCTTGTCTTTTAATTTGGACTTTAAAATAATATATTTAAATGTTATAATACGGTAGACTAAACCTATTAAAGAGGAGCGTATTTCATGGCTAGTAGAAAAGAGCAAATAAGAAAAGAGTTAAAAAAGAAAAATGAAAAAGAGGGATTAAATCCTGAAGCAGTAACAAATATCGTTGATTTGCAAGATCAAACCGGTGAAGATATAAAGGTTGAAGATTTCCAAGGAATCTATAATGGTGAAGTAATTCCATTTAATACAACACCACATTCAACAAAAAAAAGCTTTATTGGGAGAATTAAAGGTGTTTTTGACGATGAACGAAAACAATTAAAAAAATTAGATAAAATGGCTGACGAAGTAATTGCTTTAGAATCAAAATATGCAGCGATGAGTGATGAAGAATTAGCGGGTCAAACTAGTATTTTCAAAGAGGCTCTAGCTAATGGTAAAACGCTTGATGACATAATTATTGATGCCTATGCTACAGTTCGTGAAGCTGCTTATCGTCAATTAGGCCTAAAAGCTTTCAAAGTACAGTTGATGGGTGGTATCACATTACATGAAGGTGATATTGCAGAGATGAAGACTGGTGAAGGTAAAACATTAACTTCGATTTTTCCAGTATATTTAAATGCTTTAACTGGTAATGGTGTTCACGTTGTTACTGTTAATGATTACTTAGCAGGACGTGATGCTGTAAATAATGGCAAAGTATTTAACTTTTTGGGATTAACAGTTGGATTGAATAAACGGGAGCTAACACCTGAACAAAAACAAGAAGCTCATGGGTGTGATGTTACGTATACAACCAATGCCGAATTAGGATTTGATTATTTAAGAGATAACATGGTAACTCGTTTAGAGGATAAAGTATTAGTAAAAGGGTTAAATTATGCCCTTGTCGATGAGGTCGATTCAATTTTAATCGATGAATCAAGAACACCATTAATTATTTCTGGTGGTCGTAAAAATACAGCAGCGTTATATTTACAAGCTGACCGTTTTGTTAAATCTTTGAAACAAGATAAAGATTATGAAGTTGATATCGAAAGTAAAACGGTTGCTTTAACACCTGATGGAATTGCTAAAGCTGAAAAAGGTTTTAAGTTGGATAACCTATATGACCCACAACATACTGCATTAGTGCATCATATTAATCAAGCTTTGAAAGCTAACTATACAATGACTCGCGATGTTGAATATATGGTTGCTACAGAAGATGGTACTCGTGATATTCGTAATGCAAAAATTATGATTATTGACCAATTTACAGGTCGTGTTATGCCTGGTCGTGCTTATTCTGATGGATTACATCAAGCAATCGAAGCTAAAGAAGGTGTTCCAATTAAAGAAGAAACAGAAACTAGAGCAACAATTACTTATCAAAATTTCTTTAGATTATTTAATAAATTAGCAGGGATGACAGGAACAGCTAAAACTGAAGAAGAAGAATTTAGATTGATTTATAATATGCGTGTTATTGAGATTCCAACTAACCGTCCAGTTATTCGTGATGATCGCAATGATAAGATTTATTCTACTAGAGCTAATAAATTCAAAGCTTTATGTGAAGAAGTAGAAGCTCGTAATTCATATGGTCAACCGATTTTGATTGGGACTGTTTCTGTTGAAACATCTGAAGTATTATCAAAAATGTTAGATCGTCGTAAAATAAGACATAACGTTTTGAACGCTAAAAATCATGCTAAAGAAGCTGAAATTATTGAAAAAGCTGGACAACGTGGAGCGGTAACGATCGCCACCAACATGGCTGGTCGCGGTACCGATATTAAATTAGGTGAAGGTGTTGCTGAAATTGGCGGTTTAGCAGTAATTGGTTCAGAACGCCATGAATCTCGCCGTATTGATAATCAGTTGCGAGGACGTTCTGGTCGTCAAGGAGATCCTGGTTATTCGGTTTTCTATGTATCATTTGAAGATGATTTAATGGAACGTTTCGCTGGAGAAAGATTAAAATCATTTACAGATTATTTAGAAGATGATCAAGCAATTGAAAATAAAATGGTTACTAAAGCAATTGAAGGTGCTCAAAAACGTGTTGAAGGTCAAAACTTCGATTCTCGTAAACATATTCTTGAGTATGATGATGTAATGCGTCAACAACGTGAAATCATGTATAAAGAGCGTGATGATATTATGTCTGAAGAAAATTTGGATGCTATCGTTAAAGGAATGTTTAATCAAGCAATAGAAATGACTGTCCGCCAATTTACAAAACATGATGGAAAAGATGATATTGTAGATGTTGCTGGAGTTGTTGATTTTGTTGCTAAAAACTATATGTTATTAGTTGAAGTAGAAGCTAGTAACTGTGAAGCATTACAAAAAGATCCACAAAAATTAATTGAAACATTAACGGATTTAGTTTTCAATCAGTATATTAGTCGTTTTAATAAAGAGTTAGAGCCAGAAAAGAAATTACAATATGAAAGAAGTATTCTTTTAGGAGTAATTGACTATACTTGGATCAATCATATTGATGCTATGACTAAATTACGTAATGGTATTTATTTAAGAGCTTATGCGCAAAAAGATCCTTTAGCTGAATATACAGAAGAAGCTTTCTACATGTTTGAACAAATGACATCAAGTATTGCAGATGCAATTTCTCGTAATATTGTCCATATGGGAATCCGTCCTGGTAGTGAAGTAGAACAAACTATCCCTCATCTAAAGATGGAACTTACATTTAAGTAATGGAATTATACGAAATTAAAAATGGGCTTACTAAAGCCCATTTATTAATGACGGAGTTTTATCAATCAATTGATATTGAAGCATATCGTCGAGAGATTGAGGGGCTCACCGTAATCACACTACAAGAGGGATTTTGGGATGATGCTAATAAAGCTAAAGTGACTTATGATAAGTTAAATAAGATGAAAAAAACAACTGATCAATATGATTTATTAGAAACGACATTAACTAGTTTAGATGAAACATATGAGCTTGTAAAGAATACTGAGGATCAAGAATTTAAGGAAATTCTTGAAAGTGATTATACTGTTTTTGAAAAAGAATTATCAAAATTTGAGACAATGATGTTATTGTCTGGTGAACATGACGATTTAAACGCAATCGTTGAAATTCATCCTGGAGCAGGTGGAACAGAGAGTCAAGACTGGGCAGAAATGTTATTTAGGATGTATCAACGTTATGCTGCTAATAAAGGCTGGAAAGTCGAGGTTTTAGATTATTTAGATGGTGATGTGGCAGGAATAAAATCGGTTACAATGTTAATAAAAGGGGATAATGTATATGGACATTTAAAGGCAGAAAAGGGAGTTCATCGTTTAGTGCGCTTATCACCTTTTGATTCAGCAAAACGCCGTCATACTTCGTTCGCATCGGTTGATGTAATGCCCGAATTTAATAACGAGATTGAAATTGAGATTCAAAGTACTGACTTGAAAATAGATACTTATCGAGCTAGTGGAGCCGGTGGTCAACACATCAACAAAACTGATTCAGCAGTTCGAATTACACATTTACCTACTAATATTGTTGTAACCTGTCAAAGCCAGCGAAGTCAAATTCAAAACCGTGAACAAGCAATGGTAATGTTAAAAAGCAAGTTATATCAGTTGATGCTGGAAAAACAAGCTAGTGAATTAAAAGAATTAAAAGGAGAGCAAAAAGAAATAGCATGGGGTTCACAAATTAGATCATATGTACTTCATCCGTATTCGCTAGTGAAAGATAATCGTAGTGGATATGAATCTAATAATCCCAAAGCTGTTTTAGATGGGGATCTTGATGGATTTATATATGCCTATTTAAAACCAGCATTGTAAGGAGGACGACATCGTGAAGAAGCATATTTATGAAACACTGATTATTATTGTCGGTAATTTTATTTTAGCGTTAGGAATCTGTGCTTTTATTACCCCGGTTGGGTTGATTACAGGTGGTGCTTCAGGTATCGGGATTGCTGTCAAATCATTGACAGGAATAAATATTTCCTATACTGTGTATGCAATAAATATTGTAATGTTTGTTGTTGGTTATTTTTACTTTGGTAAAAAGTTTGCAGCTGGAACCTTGTTAAGTACATTTTTATATCCAACTTTTTTAGCAATTTTAGAACGCGTACCTGCTTTATCAACGATTACTAGTGATGCTTTATTATCAACTCTATATGCCGGATTATGTATTGGCTTAGGGTTAGGGCTAGTTTTAAGAGTTGGAGCCAGTACCGGGGGAATGGACATTCCTCCATTGATTGTTAATAAAAAAACCGGCTTTTCAGTTGCCTGGCTGATTAATATATTTGACTGTGCAATTTTGCTTTTTCAGGTGATTTTTTGTCCAATTACAATTGAACAGGTTTTATATGGAATTACAGTAGTGATTATTACAACGATTGTGATGGATCAAGTTATGATGTTGGGGGAAACTAAAGTACAAGTAACTGTTATTTCTCCTAAATGGCAGGAAATCCGAAAAATTGTTTTTGAGGATATTAATCGTGGCTGTACATTATTAAATGTTACAACTGGATATCATCAGAAAAATCAATATGCGGTAATGGCTGTTGTGTCGAAACGTGAGCTGCATTTATTAAATGACATGATTTTAGCGATTGATCCAACTGCATTTATTATTAGTAATGCTACTCATAGTGTAAGGGGGCGTGGTTTCACGTTGCCACCAATTGATTTATAAAAAAAGAAATCATAAGATTTCTTTTTTTTGTTGTACTTTTTGTGATCAATCATTTTTTTTTTCAGGATTATTTAAATCAACAAAAAATTCAACATGACCGCAGTTAGGACAATAGCAGCTTTTCAATTCATAATTAGTTTTTTTGAAATCATCATCTTTAATAATAAGTTCTAAATAGCTAAGTGTAGAAATGCCATTATCCTTAATAAAGCAGTTAGTTTTAAGCGTGGTTTGACAAACCGGGCACACTTTTTTCATACTGTCACCTCTTTAATTTATTGTATCATAAAATTGCGATATAATAATAGTATTTGTGCCTTTATTCGATAAAGTATGCTATAATATGCGTGGAGTAAAATCGGACTCTAGGAAAATTGAATATAATAAAATTGAATATATATAAATACAATAATAGAAAGGGGTTAGTCGAATACGGCAATAAATATGATAAAACTTACAAATGTAACGAAAATCTATAAAACTGGTGTAAGAGCTTTAAATGATATGAATCTTACGATTGAACCAGGTGAATTTGTTTATGTTATTGGTACTACTGGTGCTGGTAAATCAACATTTATAAAGCTTTTATATCGCGAAGAAAAAGCAACTTCAGGGAAAGTAGAGGTTGTAGGGCGCGATGTATCAAAAATTAAAAATCGAAAAGTTCCTTATTTTCGTCGTAATATCGGGGTTGTATTTCAAAATTTTAGACTTCTACCAAAAAAGACAGTTTTCGAAAATGTTGCGTTTGCGTTAGAAGTAATTGATACTCCACGTGTAGAAATCCGTCGTCGCGTTAGAGCCACTTTAGAGTTAGTAGGACTTGAGGATAAAGTCAATGCTTTTCCACATGAACTTTCAGGTGGTCAACAGCAGCGTGTAGCAATTGCTCGTGCAATTGTCAACAAACCAAAAGTGCTAATTGCTGATGAGCCAACAGGAAACTTAGATCCAGAAACATCTGAAGAAATTATTAATCTTTTAGAGAGAATTAATGAACAACAGAATACTACTATTCTAGTAGTTACTCATGACAGTAAAATTGTTCAAGAACATAAAAAGAGAACTATTTTGATTGAAAATGGATGTGTTAATGCGGACACTAGTTTAGGAGGTTACGATATTTAATGAACGAGTTGATTAGTTGTATGAAAAATCTGCCTAAACATTTTAAAACGGCAGTTCAAAATATATGGCGTAATGGTGTAATGTCATTTTCATCAATTTTCGCTGTTACGATTACGCTTGTTTTAATTGGTGTAATTGGTGTTTTAGCTTTAAATGTTCAAGATATTAGTTCGAACATTGAAGAGGGAGTTAGTATTTATGTAAAATTAGATAGATATATAGACGAAGCTGCTGAACAAGCAGTTGGGCCACAAATAGAAGCTATTTCTGGAGTAAAAAAGATTACTTATTATACTAAAGATCAAGAATTAGATAAATTAATTGAAACTCAAGGTGATGAAGGTGCTGCTTTATTTGAATCATACCGAGCAGATAACCCATTAGGTGGGGCTTATGAAGTAGAAGTTGATGATGCAGCAAATATTGCTAAAATCGCTGAAAAGATTCAAGAAATACCAAATGTCAATAAAACAAGTTATGGTGGACAATCAACACAAGATATGGTAAAAACTTTGAAAACTATTCAAACTGGAGGATCGATTTTTATTGTCGGACTTGCCATTATTGCATTATTTATGATCGCTAATACAATTAAAATCACGATCACAGCGCGTCAAACTGAAATCAGTATTATGCGTATGGTCGGTGCTAGTAACTGGTATATCCGTATTCCTTTTATGCTTGAAGGAATGTTGATTGGTCTAATTGGATCAATTATCCCGATTATTGTTTTAGTTTATGGTTATGGAATGGTATATGATTACGCTAATGGTGCATTAATGTCAGCAATGTTAGCACTAAAACCACCAATGCCATTTATCCGCGATTTCTCACTAGTTATTGCTGCTGTAGGGGCTGGCGTTGGTTTGGTTGGAAGCTTTGTTTCAATTAGACGATTCTTAAAATTCTAAAAACAGGCAGTGCCTGTTTTTTTAATAGGAGTAGGAATGATGAAAAATGAGATATTAAAATTTCTTAAACAAGATTATCTTAATAATTTAGATTTAATATATGCTCTTGAACATGGTGCTAAGATAAAATATTATAATCAGGCAGGAATAATGCTTAAATTTGAGGATATCTATATGCTTGCATTCAAAGATGAAAAAATTGCTGAACAATCACTTAAACAAATAGATAAGTGCTCAATGCTAGCAATTCACAATGATAAATATTTTAATATAATTAATCAAAAATGGAGATTAAATAAAGAAATTGTAGCTTACCAGTATGGCTATTTAAAAAAATATGTTAGAATAATTAATAACCCAATCGTTGAAATTAAAGAAATTGGGAGGGAATATTTTGAATTTATTAAAGAAAATTATTCTACTCCGATTGAAGAAGCATATTTGCTTGAACGAATTGATGCTAATGTATTTGTGGGTGCGTTTATTGAAAAGCAGATTGTTGGATTTGCTGGGCGTCATATAGAGGGAACAATTGGTTTTGTTGAAGTAATTAAAGAATATCGACGTCTTGGAATAGCTCAGGCTCTAGAACAGTATTTAATGCAAAAACTAATTGCTGAAAACGAAATTATTTATTTACAAGTAGAAGTAGATAATTATCCATCAATGCGACTACATGAAAAATTAGGCTATGAGCGTTCTGATGATATTATCACCTGGTATATGTAAAGAAAGGAAAGAATAATGGGAAATTATAATTTTGATGACTTACAGTATTTACAAATTCCGTTGCCAGAGGAATTATTAAAATTAAAATGGCATGGTAGTTTTACAAGAATGAAAAGAATAATTGATGCAAAATTAGCTAATGATATTCCAATAGCTTTAAAAAAACGACTGCTTCATGAAAAAGAAATTATTCGTAGAATACCTCAAGAATATCCGTTATCATATGAAGAAGCTTTAAAAATTTGTCATAATAATTTTAATGATTTTAGTGATGAGGAACTAGAAAAATTACAAGATGAAAATGCGGTAGAATGGATTTTTGTAGAAGGACAACCATACTTTAGAGCTGATTTTTTTGATAACATTTTAAAGACTAGAAATGATTATGCTGCACGTTTGTTTGATAAAAGTAAAGTTGAAAGTCGTGAAGCAAATTTTGCACTGCTTAATAATGCAATACATGAAATTAAAACAAAGGGACAATTAACATATCATTTTCGTTTAAAGACGGGAATTAAGATCAAGGCATCAGATTCAAATAAAAAAATTAAAATTCATCTTCCTTTGCCGTTAGAAGATTGTCAAGTTAAGAATTTTAAATTAATTGCGACAATGCCGCAATACAAATATTTAAATGACGGAAGTCATCCACAGCGAACTGTCTATTTTGAAGAAAATATTGATCAGGTTAAAGATTTTTATGTGGAGTATGAATATGATAATGAGATGAAATATGTAGAACTTAAACCCGAAGATGTTTTAGAAAGTCAACCTAATTTTTATTTACATGAACAAGCACCGCATATTGTTTTTACCCCTTATTTAAAGTCTTTGGCAAAAGAAATAGTTAAAGACGAGACAAATAATTTAATTAAAGCTAAATTAATATATGAGTATATTACAACTCACATAACCTATTCATTTGTTCGGAATTATTACACAATTCCCAATATTCCTGAGTATGCTGCTTTAGGTGGAAAAGGTGATTGTGGTGTTCAAGCACTATTATTTATTACTTTATGTCGTTGCGTGGGGATTCCTGCCCGTTGGCAAGCAGGTTTATATGTAACTCCACAGGATATCGGTAATCATGATTGGGCAAGATTTTATATTGCTCCATATGGCTGGTTATATGCTGATTGTTCTTTTGGAGGTTCTGCTTATCGTAATGGTGATCAGGAACGATGGCAGTATTATTTTGGACACCTTGATCCGTTTAGAATGCCTGCAAATAGTGAATATCAATACGATCTTTATCCACCGAAACAATTTATTCGTCAAGATCCATATGATAATCAAACTGGTGAGGCTGAGTTTGAAGATCGTGGGCTGTATTTAGATGAATACGATTTACATTTAGAAGTACTAGAGATCAAGAAAGTTTAATTATAAAAGTTAAAAATTATAGTTATCAAACTTTTCTAGAATATCCCCAAGATGTTGAGGGAATGATCGATTTATATGGTGTGACTAACTTTTTAACTTTCAATCAAGGTTTTAGTAAATATAATGAAAAAGAAATGACAAATATTTATGATTTGTTGGGGTGCTGGTGCGAGGATGATGAAGTTCTCTATCGTGAAGCATCACCGGTATCTTATCTTGAAGCGAAAATGAATTTGCTACCAATTCTTATTCTGCATGGTTCTAAGGATCATGTTGTTCCTTTTGAACAATCAGTAGAATTATATCAAAAATAAAAAGAGTATGGTTATAATGCAACTTTATGCAAAGTTGCTAAAGCTGATCATGAGCGTTCAATTTTTTATGTTAGAGCGGTCTTTGATGTTATCATAATTTTTTTAAATCAATATAAATAAAATAGCGCATAAGGCGCTATTTTATTTTTGACTTTGTTCTTGTTTTTCTAATAGCTCTAACCAGCGTTCATTTTTAATCTCAAGTTGTTCATTTAAATAGTCACGCTGATTTGATAATTCTGACAATTTATTATAATTACTTTGATACTCATTCATTTGTTCATTAATAATTTTGATTTGTTGTTCAAACTCAAGAATAACCTTTTCCATATTTTCAAGTTCTTGTTTTTCTTTAAAACTTAAGCGAATAGCACTTTGAAGTTTTTTCTGTTCTTTATATTTTAAAGCTCCGTCGCTTTTATTCTTATTTTGTTGTTCAGAAATATCGATATAACTGCTATAGCCACCATTACAATAAGTGATTTGTTGATTCTTAAAAACGAATAAGCCATCACAAATACGATCAAGAAAATAACGATCATGAGATACGGTAATGACTATGCCATTAAAACTATCAAGATAATCTTCAAGAATAGCTAAAGTGGAAATATCTAAATCGTTAGTTGGCTCATCAAACAATAGTACATTGGGAGCTTGCATCAAAATATTCAACAAATATAGACGACGTTTTTCTCCACCTGATAAACGAGCAATATAAGTATGTTGTAAACTTGAATCAAAAAGGAAACGTTCACACATTTGTTTAGCAGTAAAGCTGCCTTCAAGGGTTTTTAAATCATTACTTGTTTGTTTGATATAGTCAATCACGCGCATATTTTCATCAAGACCATCATTCATCTGTTTAAAATATCCGATTTTAATTGTATCTCCATGAGTAACTGATCCACTGCTTGGTTCTAACTCTTTAGCGATAATCTTTAGAAGGGTGCTTTTACCACAACCATTTATTCCGAGGATTCCAATTCGATCTGTTCGTTTAAATAAGTAAGAAAAGTTGTTAAACAAGGTATGATCATCGTAGCACATACTCAAATCTTTCAACTCAATTGTCTTTTTACCAAGTCTAGAAGCAGTATTGATTAATTCTACTTGATTAATAGTTTGAATATCAGAAATATTGTTGAGCTGTTCAAATCGTTGAAGTCTCTCTTTGCTTTTAGTAGTTCTAGCCTGAACTCCAGCTCTAACCCACTCTAATTCTTTTTTTAAGAATAATTTTCTTTTTCTTTGGGAAGCTAGATCAGCTTCTTCGCGTTGTGCTTTTAAATCAAGGAATTTTGAATAGTTAGCAGTGTATTCATAAATTTTGCTACGATCAATTTCCATGATCTTATTGGTAACTCGTTCAAGAAAATAACGATCATGGGTAACCATTAGAATGGCTTTGTTGAACTTAATTAAATATTTTTCTAAATATTCAATCATTTCGTTATCTAGATGATTAGTTGGTTCATCGAGAATTAAGAGATCACATGGTTTTAGCAAGGTGATTGCAAGGGCAATACGCTTTTGCTGACCACCTGATAATTCTTTAATTAACTGTTCATAATTAGTAATTCCAAACTTATTTAAAATTGCTTTGATTTCATATTCATTAACTTCGCTGGCATCAATTAATTTATAAACTTGTTTAATAACGCTGTTATTAGGATCAAAATCAGGGTTTTGTGGTAAGTATGAGATTGTCATATCTTTTTTTCTAATAATATCTCCCTGATAATTTTCATTTCCAGCAATGACTTTCAACAAGGTACTTTTCCCCGTACCATTAACTCCAATCAAAGCAACTTTATCGGTTTCTTCAATTGAAAAAGTAACATTATCAACAATATTTTTAATACCATTCGTTTTTGATAAATTATTTGCACTTATTAACATATACGTCTCCTTAAACCTTCTTCTATTCTATCATGGAATAGAAATTTGTAAACGAAATATTATCATCTCAATTACCAAAAAACCTTATTCTTGGTATAATGTTTATGGGTGATTTAAATGAAACGTTATACAATAGGGAAAATGGCAAAATTAAATAACGTAACTGAACAAACCCTAAGATTATATGACAAAATGGGTTTATTTAAACCAGCTTATGTAGATGAACATAACGGATATCGACTCTATGATATTGGTCAGTCTGCACGACTTGACATAATTCAGTATTTAAAGAATTTGGGAATGACTTTAAAAGAAATCAAAGAAATTTTTGATTCAAAAAATTTAGAATTATTACAGGAAAAACTAGAAGAAAGTAAGCTACAGATTAACAATCAAATTATTCAATTAAATGAGCAAAAAGCAGCAATTCAAAAAACAATTGATTCATTTGAACTTTTTAAAGCTGCCCCAAAAGTTGGAATGATCACATTAGAATTTATAAATAAAAGAACGATGCTCTATGTTGATGAAAAAGTAAATTTTTATGATTATGATCTAGATGTTTATGAAGAATTATTAAGGGAATTTAAAGATGATCTCATTAAACAAGCTTTACCTCCAACAATCTTTTTTAATCCAGGAACTATTTTGCGTAAGGAATATGTTTTGAAAAGAAAATTTTGTGCAACTGAAATTTTTGTTTTTATTGATGATAAAAAAGAAATTCCGTTAAAAAAAGAAACAATTCCAGCTAATATGTATCTATGTATTTATTGTGATGATTTTACTAAAGAAAAGGAATATGCACATCGTCTTTTTGATGAAATTGAATCTAAAAATTATACAATAGTCGGGGATTATCTATGCGAAAGTTTGAATGATATTTTGATATTTAACGATAAACAAAGAAATATGTATTTAAGGTTACAAGTTCCAATAAAAATTTGATAATTATTTCACAAATTCTTGACCTTATGGTAACAATAAAGTTTATACTTAGAGTATATGGAGGTAATCAAGATGAATAAAGAAAAAATTAGAGTTGTACAGTATGGATGCGGAAAAATGGCAAAATATATAATCCGTTATCTATATGAAAAAGGTGCTGATATTGTTGGTGCTATCGATGTAAATCCTGATGTTGTAGGCAAGGATATTGGTGAATTTGCAGAATTAGGATTTAATCTAGGGGTAACGATCAGTGATGATGCAGATGCTGTGTTAGATGAATGTGATCCAGATATTGCAGTAGTCACATTATTTAGTTTTATGGAAGATTGCTATCCTCATTTTGAAAAATGTGTTCGCCGTGGAATAAATGTTGTAACAACATGTGAAGAGGCAATTTATCCATGGACTACTTCATCAAAACTTACTAATAAATTAGATGAATTAGCTAAAGAAACAGGGTGCACAATCGTTGGTTCAGGAATGCAGGATATATACTGGATCAATATGATTGGAACAGTTGCTGCTGGATGTCAACGTATTGATAAAATTGAGGGTGCAGTTTCTTATAATGTTGAAGATTATGGTTTAGCACTTGCTAAAGCTCATGGAGCTGGATTTAGTCCTGAACAATTTGAAAAAGAACTTGCTCATCCTGAGACATTAGAACCAGCTTATGTATGGAATTCAAATGAAGCGTTGTGCAATAAAATGGGATGGACAATCAAATCGCAAACACAAAAATGTGTACCATATTTTTATGATACTGATTTATATTCAGAAACATTGGGTGAAACAATTCCGAAAGGAAATTGTATCGGAATGTCTGCGGTAGTTACAACAGAAACTTTCCAAGGACCAATCATTGAAACTCAATGTATTGGTAAAGTCTATGGACCTGATGATGGTGATATGTGCGACTGGAAAATTAAAGGTGAACCTGATGTAAGTTTCTATGTTCAAAAACCTGCGACAGTTGAACATACATGTGCAACCGTAGTTAATCGTATCCCATCTATTTTATTAGCGCCACCAGGATATATGACAGTTGAAAAATTAGATGAATTAGAATATCTATCATATCCAATGCATTTGTATTGTGATGAATAAGAATCCTTTGGGATTCTTTTTTTAGTTAACTATATTGATTATCAACATAGTTAGTGTATAATAAAAGTAAGAAGAGTATCGATAATCGATATAAGGGTGGTAAAAATGGCAAGAAAAGAGTTTGAGACACTCACGCCTCAAATGTTCTATATTTTAGTAGTATTGAATGTTCCTCGACACGGCTATGAAATTATGAATGAAATTATGCGAATTACAAATGATGAGATAAGGGTAGGAGCAGGAACTTTATATACTCTCTTATCGCGGTTTCAAAATGATGGTTATATTGAATTAGTAAGTGAGATTGATCGAAAAAAAATTTACCAGATTACAAAAATAGGTAAATATAAACTGCAAGAGGAAAAGCGGAAACTGGAAATGCAGATAAAAGCTTTGAATGAGGTAAATCAAGATAAAAATTAAAATAAAAAGATATGATATGCTGTTTATAGATGAGGAGGAATATCTAAGTCAATTAAATTTATTAGGCAAGAAATGGCTGGATTTTAAGAACTATTAAATTTTATTTTTGTAAGGGAAAAATCTCAGAATTTAAAATATCAAGTTGATTATCACCTGCATAGTGATGAATATAAAGATTTGATAACTGGTATATGTTTATAGATATTTATAAATGTATCACAATTTTTATACCGAAGATTTAGCGGTAGTTGATTTGCGTATTGATATTGGCAATTGTTAATTTATTTAATGGCTTTTTTTAATAAAAATTACATGGGGAAATTTTATTTTAAATTATGGAAAGTGGGAGAACATAGTGAAGGTTAAATATAGATTGCTCAATGATTTGTTACTTTATGAAGATGAATGTATTACCTATTTAGAAAAAATGGCACAAGATGGCTGGTATTTAGTGAAAGTGGGAACAACTTTTTTTAAATTTGAACGGCGGTCGCCCAGAAAAGTTAAATATCAAATGGATTATAATCTTTTAACACCTGATTATCTTGAAATGATCACTTTAGAAGGCTATCGCTTTGTTGACAATTATAGAGAAATTTCATTCTTTTATAATGAAGATATTAATGCAGCGAATCTACATACAGATGAAGCAGCAAGGCTAATGGCATTAGGCAACATATATAAATATTTCCATGTTTTTTTAATAATTGGATGTGCATTAATATTATTGATTATAAACTCAAGTATATGGAAAATGAATTTATTGGTAATTCGATATACTCTTGGCAGTTTCTTTCTTAATACAAAGCTGTTTTTCGGTCATTATTTATATATCTTTATAGCTTTAATGTTTGTTATCGATGGTATTGCAATATTCTTGATGAAGCTAAGTATCAATCGCCAACAAGAAAATAAAAAATCGTTAAAAAAATGGATAAAACTATGTTTTATAATTGAAAAGTTAATTGGGCTGATTCTATTATTTATCTTAACTTTAGTGATAATTGATATTGTAGTATATAACCCGTTTGTTTTGATCGGCCTGATAATAGTAATTGGTGGTTTTGAAATATATAATTATTATATCAATAAGAAAGCTTACCATGAAATTAATAGTACACTTAGACGAGGGAAGACTGCTGTTGCAATGGTATTAGTTGTAGTATTTGTGATTGCAATGCAAAATATTGATTTTGATATTAATATTAAAACTATTCAGCCTTTACAAAAGGGAATAAACGTTGAGAGCACTTCAATGCGGTCGATTTTAGTTAGTAATTATGTTAATACTTCTTATGAAGGAGAGCAATTGATTTTTTTAGAAAGTAAATATGAATGTTTAAATAATTATATTGCAAATAAGGTATTTGAAGAAATAGTTTGTGGCGTGGAGCGAGATAGCAGGATTCCTGATGAAACAGAAATTGATGCAATTGTTGAAACGACAGGGGAATGGTCTACTAATGATGTAAAATATTTAAATTATTTACAAGCGATAAAAAAATTTAAGTATATTCAAACTGAGTATGCTGATAAATGCTATTATTTTGATAATACATTTGTAGCAATTAAAAATAAACAAATATTATTAATAGTAAAAAAAGAAGATACCAAAATCGATGAGATTCTAAAGTACTATTTATCTTAAAATGATTCATTACTTCAAACAGTTGTTGATAAAGTTATTGATTGAAAAAGTGATGATAAAATTTCCAGATAATTCTTTTTAATAAATAAAAAAGTGGCTTAATTAGCCACTTATTTGTTTACTGGCAGAGGTAGTAGGAGTCGAACCCACATCAACGGTTTTGGAGACCGGTATTCTACCATTGAACTATACCTCTATTTCCAACTGCCAATTAATAATAACATAATTGTAAAATCTTGTAAATAAAAAATTAATAAATATTATAAATAAGTTTCTTGTGATGTTAACCTATACGAATTATTTCAATATTCATAATTTAGAGTAGAAGGAGGAATTTAATGAATAAATTAGAGTTAGGTATTTCATCAATAAAATGCCAAGAATTTAGAAAGATATATCCAATTGTTAAAGCTTTTCACTCTGGAACTATCTTTGAAGAGTTAGATTTGCCATGGGGTGAGTTATGCCGATGAAAAATGATGATCTATTAATGCAAATCATGATGTTGGATTTTGCAGTGCAAGATTCTGCATTATTTATTGATACTCATCCCTGTGATAAAGAAGCGATGAATTATTTTAATGAGGCAGCAACACGTTTAAAAGCAGCAAAAAAAGAATATCAAAAACAAGGTCATGCTTTAGTAAATCGAGAAGTTGGAGCTTACCAAAACGATTACTTATCTGCACCTTGGCCATGGGTAGGTGATCATAAATGTGGTTGTACGAAAAACGTTTGCAATACCCTATAAACATTACTAAACCGAATGCAAAAGCAGCGGCAGTTATTATTGACCAATTAGGCGGACCTGATGGAGAGCTTGGAGCGGCACTTAGATATTTATCTCAACGCTATACAATGCCATATCCAGAAATTCAAGCGTTATTGACAGATATTGGTACTGAAGAATTAGCCCATGTTGAAATGATCAGTGCCATTTTATATCAATTAACTACAGATTTAACAATTGATCAAATAAAAGCACAAGGTTATGATAAATATTTTGTTGATCATACTTTGGGAATTTATCCACAAGGTGCAAGTAATGTACCTTTTACAGCGGCCTATTTCCAATCTAAAGGCGATCCAATTACTGATTTAACGGAGGACATGGCGGCAGAGCAAAAAGCACGTACAACTTATGATAACATTTTAGCTCTTGTTGATGACGAGGAAATAAAAAAACCGATTCGTTTCTTAAGAGAACGTGAAATTATTCATTATCAAAGATTTGCTGAAGCGTTGGAGATCGTTAAAGGGCATTTAAACAGTGATAATTACTATGCCTATAATCCAGCATTTAGAAATGGTAAATGCAATAAAAAGTAAATTAAAACAATACAATGAGATACTTCATTGTATTGTTTTTTTAAGTGTGCCGCGCATGGCATACATCTAGTTGGTGAAAGCCCAACCACGGGTATTTACCGCCAAGTATAGTGAACCGCAAGTCATTAACAGCGATGTTATGGGTGAAAGAAGTAGTGTAACAAAATCTTCGAGGTTACGAATAGAAATTTAATGAAGCTAAACAAGGCATGTCGATGCGGGTTTAGTGAAGAAGAAATATATAAATGTGTGAATACAAGATTAGGATGGTATAGAAGAAGTGCGATGAATGTCGTAAATTTTACAATATCATCAAAAGTTTTAGGTATAAAGAAAAGAGACAAACTAGGTTTAGTCAATCCCCTCGATTACTATCTTAAGAGTTTGTGATAGCGATATAAATGTAGAGCCGTATACGAGACCCGTACATACGGTTCAATGGGAGGGACAATAGATCACTGAATTTATTCTTCTATTCTATTATTTGTTCGATTTTCGTTGTAATAAATTCAGTTGGGCAAAGGATTTTATTAGCTCGGCTTTTTTTACATCATTAAAATATTGATATTGATTTTAGATGGGAGATTTAAATTATTTTTTGTTATGGAAAATAAATAATGATGAAGATAGATACTAAGATTGTTATAATTAGCTTGATTTGAAAAATCTTATGATAAATTATATTGATTTAATCATTGCTTTATGACATAATAATGTGACTTAGTAAAAAGGAGTTTAATTAATGATATCTACACAAAATGTATCTTTACAATATGGTGATCGTGCCTTGTTTGAAAATGTAAGTGTTAAATTCACTGATGGTAATTGTTATGGAATCATCGGTGCTAATGGAGCTGGTAAAAGTACTTTTTTAAAAATTTTAGCTGGAGAAATTGAGCCTAATAAAGGTGAAGTAATTTTAGAACCACATAAACGTTTATCGGTCTTGAAGCAAGATCATTTTGCTTATGATGAAAATGGTGTTGTAGAAACTGTTATCATGGGTAATAAACGTCTTTATGAAATTATGCAAGAAAAAGAAGTATTATATTCTAAACCTGATTTCAATGATGAAGACGGAATCAAGTTAGCTGAACTTGAAGGTGAATTCGCAGAAATGGATGGATGGAATGCCGAAGTAGATGCAGAAATCATGCTTAATGGTTTAGGGATTGGTGAAGAGTTACATAATTTAAAAATGAAAGAATTAGATGGAAACCAGAAAGTAAAAGTTTTGCTTGCTCAGGCATTATTTGGGAATCCTGATGTTTTATTATTAGATGAACCAACTAACCACCTTGATCTAGACAGTATTCGCTGGTTAGAAAACTTCTTATTGAATTTTAAAAATACTGTTATTGTTGTCAGCCATGACCGTTATTTCTTAAACAAAGTTTGTACACATATTGCTGATATTGATTACTCGCGAATTCAATTATATGTTGGTAATTACGATTTTTGGTATGAATATAGCCAATTACAATTACAACAAGCTAAAGAAGTAAATAAAAAGGCAGAGGCTAAGAAAAAAGAATTGGAAGAATTCATTGCGCGGTTCAGTGCTAATGCTTCTAAAGCTAAGCAGGCAACTTCAAGAAAAAAATTATTAGATAACTTAGAAATGGTTGATATTAAGCCTTCTCTTCGTCGTTATCCGTTTATCGCTTTTAAACCAGGTCGAGAAGTTGGAAATATTGTTTTAAAAGTAGAAGGATTATCAAAAACAGTTGATGGTATTAAATTATTAAATAATGTTAGTTTCTCAATTAATCCTAAAGAAAAAGTAGCTTTCGTCGGCGATGTTAAAGCAACAGAGACATTCTTTAAAATCATTATGGGTGAAATTGAACCGGATGAAGGAACTTTCCAATGGGGAGTAACGACGTCACAATCATATTTTCCTAAAGATAATTCCGAGTTTTTTAATAACTGTGATTTAACTTTAGTAGACTGGTTGCGTCAATTCTCGGTTAAAGATGAATATGAGCAAGATCTTCGGGGCTGGCTAGGAAGAATGTTGTTTTCTGGTGAAGAAGCGCTAAAAAAAGCTTCGGTATTATCAGGAGGCGAAAAGGTTCGTTGTATGCTGGCTAAGATAATGATGGCCGAAGCTAATGTTTTAGTTTTAGATGAACCAACTAATCACCTTGATTTGGAATCAATTCAAGCCCTAAACCAAGGACTTATTAATTTTAAGGAGAATATTTTATTTACCAGCCATGACCATCAGTTTGTTCAAACAATTGCTGATCGAATTATTGAATTTAATGAAAATGGTATTTTAGATCGTTTATCAACATATGATGAATATTTAGAATATAAAGAAAATAACAAGTAGATACTAGGTATCTACTTTTCTTTTGTGTATAATATAGACAATAGGGATTTCAGGAGGAAAATTATGAATAATACAATTAAGCAGTTATTTGAGCGTAAATCGGTTCGTGTATATCAAGATAAACCAATTGAGGCTAAAGAAAAACAATTAATTTTTAATGCAGCCATTCAGGCTCCGACTGCAGGGAATATGACATTATATTCGATTATTGATATACAAGATCAGGCTATTAAAGAAAAATTAGCGAAGACGTGTGATAATCAGCCGTTTATTGCAAAAGCACCCCTAGTTTTAATCTTTGTTGCTGATTATCAAAAATGGTATGATGCATTTAAATATTATCATGGTGAAGAACAGATGCGTTCGCCATCATATGGTGATTTTTTATTAGCATTTAGTGATACTTTGATTGCAGCTCAAAATGCCGTTGTTGCAGCTGAAAGTTTAGGAATAGGAAGTTGTTTTATCGGTGATATCATTGAGCAGTATGAAGTACATCGTGAATTATTAAATTTACCTCAATATACAGCTCCAGTGGGGATGCTTGTAATGGGTTATCCGACAGAACAGCAGCAACATCGAACTAAGCCTGCTCGTTTTGATTCTAAATATGTTGTTAGTGTTGATCGTTATGAAAAATTTGATGATGAAAAGTTAGTAAAAATGTTTGATGATCGAGCAGTTTTAGCTAATCGCAGCAGTGGGGGACGAAGTTTTGTCGATGATATTTATAATCGCAAATGGACTGATCCATTTATTGAAGAAATGTCTCGTTCATCTAAATTATGGATTGAACAATGGGGAAAAGAGGATGAAGAAAGCTAAGATGATTCTTAGCTTTTTATCGTTTATCAGCTCTTATAAAGATGATAAATAATTATTGAAAGATAGTTGACATTTGCTAATATTTGCATATAATATATAGCGTGCTATTTATTTTGGAGGTGGTAAAATGCCAAATAAAAAAATTGGATTTTTAATCAAACAAGTTTTTTATTTACATGAACAGCATTTAAATAAACAATTTAGTAAATTTGGATTAACTGCTTCACAGACATTTACATTAATTTATTTGTTTAAATCTCACGACAAAGGAATTAGTGTGAATCAAAAAGATATTGAAAAAGAATTAGATATTTCTAATCCTACAGTTACTGGAATTTTGAATCGTTTAGAAGTAAAGGGATTAATTACCCGGGTACCGTGTCGTCATGATGCTCGTGCTAAAAATATTGAAGTAACTGAAAAGGCCTTAGAACTGGATAAACAGCTACGGATTGTTTTCCAACAGTCTGATGAAAAATTAGTTGAATCATTATCAAAAGAAGAAATAGACAATTTACAAAGTTATTTGATTAAGATATTAAGAAGTAATTCTTAATATTTATTTTACTGTTATTCATAGCACGCTATTTAATTTTTAGGGAGGTATATAAATGTTAAAAACACTTTTAGCCCAAATAAAAGAGTATAAAAAAGATACGATCTTAACACCTGTACTTGTTGTGGTTGAAGTTATTTTGGAAGTTGTAATTCCACTTTTAATGGCGATGATCATTGATAAGGGAATAGAAGTTAGAGATATGAATATGGTTGTTAAATTAGGAATCATTACATTGCTCGCTTCCTTTATTTCTTTAGCGGCAGGAGGTTTGGCTGGTAAATATGCCGCTAAGGCCTCAACAGGTTTTGCTAAAAATCTAAGAAAGGCAATGTATTACAATATTCAAGATTTTTCTTTTGCTAATATTGATAAATATTCAACTGCTGGATTGGTTACAAGAATGATGACGGATGTTACTAATGTCCAAAATGCTTTTCAAATGTTAATAAGAGCTTGTATCCGTGCCCCATTGATGATGGTTAGTGCCATGATCATGGCTTTTACGATCAATGCTCAGATTGCTATGGTTTTTTTAGTGGCAATTATCTTTTTAGGAGTTCTTTTAGTTTTCTTTATGACTAGAGCTCATCCGTATTTTAAAAGAGTATTCAACACATATGATGATTTAAACGCTTCAGTTCAAGAAAATGTTAATGGAATTCGGGTTGTTAAAGCTTATGTTCGTGAAGAACATGAAGACGAGAAATTTAAAAAGACATCAACTTTGATTTATAAACTATTTGTAAAGGCAGAAAACTATTTAGTTTTTAATATGCCGCTAATGCAGTTAACTGTATATGGATGTATTATTGGAATTTCTTGGTTTGGAGCACACTTAATTGTCGGGGGAAATCTTACTACTGGAGAATTAACTAGTTTATTTACCTATGTAATGATGATTTTAATGAGTTTAATGATGTTTTCAATGGTATTTGTCATGGTAGTTATGTCAATTGCTTCAGCCCAACGTATTAGTGAAGTAATCAATGAAAAATCAACGCTGCATAATCCTGCTGAGCCTGATTATGAAATTAAAGATGGTTCAATTGATTTTAATAATGTTAATTTCTCATATTTTGATGATCAAGAAGAAATTAATTTACGTGATATCAATGTTCATATTAAATCTGGACAAACAATCGGGATTATTGGTGGAACCGGTAGTGCTAAATCAACTTTTGTTCAGCTTATTCCACGGTTATATGATGTAACTAAAGGAGAAGTTTTAGTTGGCGGTAAAGATGTTAGAAAATACGATTTGGAAACATTGCGAAATGAAGTTGCAATGGTATTACAAAAAAATGTTTTGTTTTCTGGAACAATTAAAGAAAACTTGCGCTGGGGTAATAAAGAAGCTAGTGATGAAGAAATTGTGGAGGCTTGTAAATTAGCTCAGGCAGATGAGTTTATTCAACGTTTCCCAGATAAATATGATACCTATATAGAACAAGGCGGAACTAATGTTTCTGGAGGGCAAAAGCAAAGATTGTGTATTGCTCGTGCATTGCTAAAGAAACCCAAAATTTTAATTTTAGATGATTCAACTAGTGCAGTTGATACTAAAACAGATGCATTGATTCGTAGTGCGTTTAAAAAAGTTATCCCTGGAACAACAAAATTAATTATTGCTCAAAGAATTAGTTCAGTTGAAGATGCTGATTTAATCATTGTTTTAGATGATGGTCAGATCAGTGCTATGGGTACTAATGATGAACTATTGGAGTCTAGTGCAATTTATAAAGAGATTTATGAAACACAAAAGAAGGGAGGAACTTTAAGTGAGTAATAGTCGGGGAAAAACAATGAAAAGATTGTTTAAATTTGTTGTTAAAAGACATAAAAAGACCTGCTTTGCAATATTGTTATTAATCATTGTTAGTAGTATTGCTAGTGTTATGGGAACAATCTTTATCAAAAGCTTAATCGATGATTATATTACACCATATATTAATATGGCAAATCCTGATTTTGGACCGTTGACGAATGCGATTTTGAAAATGATTGCAATTTATGCAGTAGGAGTAATTGCTACTTTTAGTTATAATAAGCTCTTAATTAAAGTGACTCAGGGATCGTTAAAAGAAATTCGTGATACGATGTTTGAACATATGGAAAAATTACCGATTCGTTATTTTGATACTCATAACCATGGGGATATCATGTCAATCTATACTAATGATACTGATACTTTAAGACAGATGATTTCGCAAAGTGTACCTCAGGTTATTGTTTCAGCAACAACGATCGTTTGTGTTCTTGTTTCAATGATTGTAATGTCTATTCCAATGACGATAATTAGTGTTTTGATGGTTTGTGTAATGTTATTAGTTTCTAAACATGTAACTAATCGTAGTGGGCGGTATTTCTTTGCTCAACAAACTAATTTAGGTAAAGTTAATGGTTTTATTGAAGAAATGATGGAAGGACAAAAAGTTGTTAAAGTCTTCACTCATGAAGCAGAAGCTAAATTTGATTTTGATAAAGTCAATGAAGAATTATTTGAAAGTGCATATCAAGCAAATAAATATGCTAATATTTTAATGCCGTTAATTGGAAACTTAGGATACGTAAGTTATGTGTTAGTTGCGGTTGTAGGTGGTGTTCTTGCGATTAATGGCTATATGGATTTAACGGTAGGGACATTAGCTGCCTTTCTACAATTAAACCGCTCTTTTAATCAGCCAATTGGACAAATTTCTCAACAAATAAATATGGTGTTGATGGCATTGGCAGGTGCAGAAAGAATCTTTGCATTAATGGATGAAGAGGTTGAAGATGATCTTGGTCATGTTTCTTTAGTTAATGCTAAAGAAAATGCTGATGGTACATTATCTCCAGTTAAAGAACGTACTGGACTTTGGGCTTGGGAGCATAAGCGACCAGACGGTTCAATCGAATATGTCCGTTTAGCTGGTGATGTTCGTTTTCATGATGTTACATTTGGATATAATGAAAATAAGACAATTTTGTATGATATGAATTTATTTGCTAAACCTGGTGAAAAGCTTGCTTTTGTTGGAGCTACAGGAGCTGGTAAAACAACTATTACGAATTTGATCAACCGTTTTTATGATATTCAAAAAGGTTCAATAACTTATGATGGAATTGATATTAAATTAATTAAAAAGGCAGATTTGAGAAGATCGTTAGGAATCGTTTTGCAAGATACACATTTATTTACTGGTACAGTAATGGATAATATTCGTTATGGTAAACTTGATGCTACTGATGAGGAGTGTATAGAAGCTGCAAAACTAGCCAATGCTCATGAATTTATTATGCATTTAGAACATGGGTATCAAACTATTTTGAGTGGTGATGGTTCAAGTTTATCACAAGGACAATGTCAGCTGCTAGCTATTGCTCGGGCTGCGGTTGCTAATCCACCGGTATTGATCTTAGATGAAGCAACATCAAGTATTGATACGAGAACAGAAAGTATTGTTCAAAGTGGAATGGATAAACTGATGGAAGGACGAACAGTTTTTGTTATTGCTCATCGTTTATCAACAATTAAAAATTCTGATGCCATCATGGTACTTGATCAAGGAAGGATCATTGAACGTGGTGACCATGATAAATTGATTAAAGAAAAAGGAACTTATTATCAGTTATACACTGGTGGCTTAGAATTAGATTAAAAAAGCAGCTCGATTTGAGCTGCTTTTTTATGCATGTTTGACCCGATCTTTTTCTTCAGCAGCTTTAGCATCATTGAACCGATCTAAAGTACCTACTAAATATCCAGTGATTCGACGGATTCTTTCAAAACCCAAAGGATAAAAAGTATAATCTAAATCAACCTCATCACCGTCAATTTTAATTGATAATGATTTAAGTGTTTCATCAGGAAACTTTTTTTCTAAGTATTTGATATAAGCAATTATTTCTTCTTCGTCCATTTCACCGTTTTTAACTTCAACTGCAACGTTATTAATGTCTTCCATGGTTATCACCTCAATATCATTATAACGGTTTCTATTTTTACTAGCATTAAATATGCACTATTACCACCAATAACAAATTATCATGAAAATAAGAGTTGAAAGAATAATAGTTAATACGCGATTAACTCGTTTAAACATGTATCTCATACTATCACCATTATAATATATGTTTGATTTATTAATATTTAACATGAAATAATATGACAAATGTTAATTCCTTATTGAGAAGATAACTGTTATAATGACGCTGGTGATAAAATGAAAAAGAAAAAATTAATTTTATTTGACATGGATGGAACATTAATTGACTGGCGCCAGGGAATCGATAAGCCAACTAAACAAATGTTTGAAGCTTTTCAAAAATTACGCGAACATGGTTTTTTAGTAATGATTGCTTCAGGACGATTGTTACCTTTGATCACAGTACCTCTTCGAGGATTTGAATTTGATGGATATCTTTTAAGTGATGGAGCGCATGTTATTTTAAATGGTGAAGAGATTATTAAAGAGCCTTTAGATCATGGTGATGTTGAACGAACTATTTCATTAGCACGATCATTAACTTTAGAGTATGGTTTATTGTTTAAAGATGGGGCTTATTTACAAAAAGATGGGGTAATTGCACCATTTCTAAAAAAAGCTAACTTTGATATGAACAAAATTAATTATGAAAAATATGATGATCAGGTATTTAAATTATATATTCATTGTCAAAAGAAAAAACAAAATGAGATTATTGAACAATTTGGCTGTTTTAATTTAGCTTTTGAGGATGATTATGATCTGATTGAAATTAGAAATAAGTACCATTCTAAAGCAAGTGGGCTAAAGGCAATTTTAACACGCTTAGAAATTGAAACAGAAAACACATATTTTTTTGGTGATGGATTTAATGATGTGGAAATTTTTAATATGGTGGGGCATCCTTATGTGATGGAAAATGCGGCTCCTGAACTATATCAATATGGGACAATTTGTCAGCCGGTTGAAGCTGATGGAGCGTATTTGAAAGTAATGGAAATATTGGCTGAAGAGAACCTTTAAAATGTGCAAAGGTTCTTTTTTAAATAAATATAATCTTGGAATTGAAAAATATTAGTCAATTTGATAAAATCTTGTAAATACATGAAAAGGAGGGGAATTATGCAGCTGCATTTTACAAAAATGGAAGGCATTGGTAACGATTATATTTACTTTGATGGAATAAATCAGGAGATTCCCATGGATAAAGAATTTATCATGAAAATAAGTGATCGTCATTTCGGTATTGGAAGTGATGGAATGATCGTGATTTTACCATCGGATCAGTATGATTTTAAAATGCGAATGTTTAATCTAGATGGAAGTGAAGCAATGATGTGTGGAAATGGAATCCGCTGTTTTGCTAAATTTATCTATGATCATAAATTGAGTGATAAACATGTATTGAAAATTGAAACTAAATCAGGATTACGAACAGTAGAATTATTATTTGATGGCGATGAGTGTATTGGAGCAAAGGTTAATATGGGCAAACCCGTCCTAACTTGTCAAGATATTCCTTGTACATATGCTAAAGAGAAAATGATTGATGAACCGGTAGAAATTGGTGGGCGAGAATACCGTTTAACTACTATTTCAATGGGGAATCCTCATACTGTGACTTTTGTTTCTGATTTAGATACTTTGGATTTAAAAACAATAGGTCCTAAATTTGAGCACCATCAATTGTTTCCTGCGTCTGTTAATACTGAATTTGTTCAAATCATTAACAAAAGTTATGTTAAGATGCGTGTTTGGGAACGCGGTTCGGGTGAAACTATGGCTTGTGGTACTGGTGCTTGTGCAGTTATGTATGCATGCTATTTAAATCATTATACGGATAGTAAGGTAACAGTGGAATTATTAGGTGGTTGTTTGGAAATTGAATATGTAGATGAAACGATCATGATGTCTGGACCTGCAGCAAATGTTTTTAATGGAACAATAGAGATATAGAAAAGGAGATAGATATGTTAAATAGTGCAGAAGAGATAATTAAATATATTGGTGATGCAAAAAAACAAACACCGGTAAAAGTTTATTTAAAAGGGAAAAACTTACCAGAAGCAACTGAATTTAAAATGTTTGGTGGAGAAGATAGTAAAGTATGTATTGGTGATTTAGAGGCTATTAAAGCTTATATGGAGGTAAATAAAGAGGTTATTGTTGATTCTTATTTAGAACAAGATCGTCGTAATAGTGCAATTCCAATGTTAGATATGACTAATATTAATGCTCGTATTGAACCTGGATGTTTTATTCGCGAACATGTAACGATTGGCGATAATGCTGTAATTATGATGGGTGCAGTTATAAATATTGGAGTCAAGATTGGTGAAGGAACTATGATCGATATGGGAGCTGTTTTAGGTGGTCGTGTAGAAGTTGGGAAACGTTGTCATGTTGGTGCTGGAGCAGTTTTAGCTGGAGTTATTGAACCACCTAGTGCTTCACCAGTAATATTAGAAGATGATGTATTGATTGGAGCTAATGCTGTAGTTATTGAAGGAGTACACATTGGTAAAGGTGCAGTTGTTGGTGCTGGTTCGATTGTTACAAGTGATGTTCCGGCAGGGGCTGTGGTAGTTGGAAATCCAGCTCGAATTATTAAAGAACAAAAAGATGAAACAACTGAAGGTAAAACTCAGTTAATGGATGATTTAAGAAAAATTTAGGAGATCAGTTATGGACGCTTTAAATGAAATTAAAAGATGGCGTCAGGAATTACATCAAATCCCTGAGCTAGGTTTACAAGAATTTAAGACTTCAAAATATCTTAAAGATGAATTAACTAAGATGGGATATGAACCAATTTCAATCTTGGATACAGGGGTTCTTGTTTATCTTGATAATCATCAAGATAAAACCTTGGCTTTTCGTAGTGATATGGATGCATTGAAAATATCCGAACAAACTAATTGTAGTTTTAAATCATGTCATAATGGTTATATGCACGCATGTGGTCATGATGGTCATATGGCTGCTTTACTTGGATTAGCTAAAAAACTAAAAGAGCAGCCTTTAAAGTGGAAGCATAATATCTTATTGATATTTCAGCCGGCAGAAGAATCACCAGGTGGTGCAAAGTTAATTGTTGAAGCTGGGATTTTAAAGCAGTATAATGTAAGAGCAATATTTGGTTTACATTTAATGCCGACAATCGAAGCAGGAAAGATTGCTTGTCGACCGGGACCATTGATGGCTCAAAATGGTGAACTTGATGTGACAATAACTGGCAAAAGTGCTCATGCAGGGTTATATCATTTAGGAATTGATTCAATCATGATTGCTAGTCAAATAATTTGTCAATATCAAAGTATTATTTCTCGAGTAATAGCACCTGTTGAAAGCTGCGTAATTAATATTGGAGAAATTCAGGGGGGAACTGTGCGAAATATCGTTGCTGATCAAACAACTTTTAAAGGAACAGTTAGAACTTACAGCGAGACAGTTTTTAAAAAAATTACAGATACGATGGAGGCAATTAATCAAGGGATGGAGCAAACTTATGGCTGTACCATTGAATTTAGTTGCCCGCCAATGTATCCACCGGTTTTAAATGATTATGATCTATATCGGCAATTTGTTAGATTAACTGATGAGAATTATGAGGAATTAAAAGAGCCGTTAATGTTAGCTGAAGATTTTTCTTTCTATCAAAAAGAGGTACCAGGAATATTCTTTTATGTAGGAACTAAAACACCAAAATATTTTAGCGGTTTACACACAGAAACATTTAATTTTGATGAAGAAGTCTTGATGCAGGCAGTAGAATTATATTATCGTCTAGCAGATAAGATTAAATTGGGGGACTAAAAATGGATTATTTTGATAGAGCTAATAATGCTTTTATGAAAGCTTATGGTAGATTTGATGTTACTTTTGATCACGGTAATGGAGTTTATTTATATGATACAAACGGTAAAAAGTATTTGGATTTTTATTCTGGAATAGGTGTTAATTCATTTGGCTATGATTATCAGCTGTATACAGATGCAATGTGTCAACAGATGCACCGTTTAATGCACATATCAAATTATTTTAATAGTGTTGAAACAATTGAGGCTGCTGAAGCGGTAATTAAAGCAACACAACTTGATCAAGTATTTTTTACTAATAGTGGGACAGAAGCGACCGAAGGGGCGTTGAAGTTAGCGCGTAAATATTATTATGAAAAACATGGAAAGGCTGATAGTGAAATTATTAGTTTGAATCATTCTTTTCATGGACGTTCTACAGGAGCGGTTACATTAACAGGAACTCCTGCATATCAAACTGCATTTGGACCATTAATTACGGGTGTAAAATATGGCGATATTAATGATTTGGATTCAGTGGCTAAGTTAATCACCCCAAGAACAGCTGCGATTATTTTAGAACCTGTTCAAGGGGAAGGGGGGATCCATGTTTGCACCCAAGAATTTATGAAGGGAATTCGACAATTATGTGATAAGCATGAGATTGTAATGATTCTTGATGAAGTTCAATGTGGGATGGGACGAACAGGAACGATCATGACATATTTCCAATATGGAATCATGCCTGATATTGTTTGTCTAGCTAAAGGAATTGGGGCTGGTTTCCCAATGGGAGCGTTTGTAGCAAATAAAAAAATCGGAGATGCTTTAAAACCTGGTGATCATGGATCTACTTATGGTGGTAACCCTATGGCTGGAAAAGCTTGTAAGACAGTCTTTAAGATTTTAGAAGAAACGCAAATGCTTGATCATGTTCAAGATGTCAGTGAATATTTGATTACTAAATTAGATGAACTAGTTGAAAAATATGATTTTATTAAGGAACGTCGCGGTTTAGGACTAATGCTTGGCTTAGAATTTGATCATCCAGTCAAACCATATATTCAAAAAGCTCTCGATAAAGGTCTAGTGTTGATTACTGCGGGAACAAATGTAATTAGAATGTTGCCGCCATTCATCATTGAAGAAAAAGATGTTGATGAGATGATTAGTATATTTACTGAAGTTATTGATGAAATTAATAGTTAATCTTTACTTTTAAAAGATAGAAAAAAGGAATTGTTTAAGATAACATTGCAATAGTAATGTTATCTTTTGTTTTACATCATCATAATTTAGCACTATACTATAGGGAAGGTGATATGATGAAAAAAGGAATGTTGTTGAAGCTTTTTGTAACAAATCTTTATTTAAGTGCTTTTACATTTGGCGGTGGCTATGTAATTGTGACATTGATGAAGAAAAAATATGTTGATGAGTTCAACTGGATCGATGAAAAAGAAATGCTTGACTTGATTGCCATTGCCCAATCTGCCCCAGGGGCAATTGCAGTAAATGGTGCAATTGTAGTTGGTTTTAAATTAGCGGGAATCAAAGGTGCGATAGTTTCTATTTTAGCGACGATTTTGCCACCGTTTGTAATTTTATCATTAGTGTCAGTGTTTTATGAAATTTTTAAAAGCAATGAGATAATTGCCTTAATGCTTTCTGGAATGCAGGCTGGAGTTGGGGCAGTAATTGCTTCAGTTGCTTATGATATGGCAGTAGGGGTTGTTAAAGAAAAAGAAATCTTACCAATTATAATTATGGTATGTGCTTTTATTGCAACATATCTTTTTAATGTAAATGTTATTTACGTAATCTTAAGTTGTGGATTTATTGGAATTATACAAAATATGGTAAGCAGATGGAGGGAAAGACAATGAAACTTTTAACTTTGTTTTTCAGTTTTCTTCAAATTGGTGCATTTAGTTTTGGAGGAGGATATGCTGCTTTACCGCTGATTCAGCATCAAGTAGTTGATTTATATCATTGGTTGACGATGAATGAGTTAACAGATTTAATAACGATATCCCAGATGACACCTGGACCGATTGCAATTAATGCGGCAACATTTGTTGGATTAAAGATAGATAGTTTTTATGGGGCTATAGTAGCGACATTGGGATGCATTTTACCTTCATGTATTATTGTATCGCTGATTGCTTATATTTATTTAAAATATCAGCAAATGTCAATTATTCAAAATATTTTAAAATATATTCGTCCGGCTGTAGTGTCACTGATTGCAGTTTCAGGACTATTGATTATTGTTAGCTGTTTTTTTGGAGATACAGTAAACTTTGCAAATTTGAAATTTGGTTCTGTAGCCATATTTATAGTTGCTCTGGTTTTATTAAGGAAACAGAAAATGAACCCGATTACAGTGATGGTAATAGCTGGAATCATACAGATTGGTTTATATTATATAGGAATTAGTTAAGGTAGAGAGAGTTTTTCTTTTTGCCTTTTTCTTTTCAATCCCAGATATTTCGGTGTATAATTAAAATTAAGGAGGATAATGGTAATGTACAAGCGAATACTAGTGGTAGTCACTGTATTATCATGTCTTCTTACTGGATGTTCAAGTGATAATAACAGTAATCAAGAATACCCAAGTGATTATCCAACATCAAAAAGTTATACAGTTGATGAGATTCTTTATCCTGAAGCATCAGGGGCACTGGTTTTAGATAGTGATGTAGCGAAGGTTGATTATTCTAATACTAATCAAGGATATGTAATGGCCTTTTTAAAACCAGGTGTTAGTAAACGAATAAAAATTCAAATTAGTAAAGATGAACAAAAACTAAATTATGATTTAACGGATGAACAAGGAGTGAGTTATCCACTCCAGTTGGGAAATGGAAAATATTTGATTAAAATTTTAGAAAATATTGAGGGTACCCAATATGCAATTAAAAAAAGTGTGGAAGTTGATGTTATTTTAGATAACGAACTGCTCCCCTTTTTATATCCTAATATCTTGGTTAATTATAAACCGGGTGATGCGATTACGACGTTAGCTATTGATGAAGTGAAGGATGAAGATAATGATTTAAAACGAATAAAAAAAGTCTATGAATTTGTGGCTAATTATATAAACTATGACGATGATAAAGTAGCTTTAGCAAAACAGCAGTATTTGATTCCAAATTTAGATGAAATAATTAACAATAAAAAGGGCATATGTTTTGATTATGCTTCAATGATGACGGCAATGTTAAGAATCAATCATATTCCAGCCCGACTGATTTGTGGGGGGACTGATAAAGATGAATATCATTCTTGGTTAGAAGTTTATGTTAAAGGGCAGGGTTGGGTCAATCCGGATATTTTTATGGATAAAGATACATGGACGATTATGGATCCGACTTTCGCAAGCACTAAGTATGATTATGAGGGAAAATACGTTGAAACAGCACGTTATTAAGGAGAAAAACGATGAAATTGACGATGAGTGAAAAATATATGTTTTGTAACCAGATGGCAATGATCTTAGAATCGGGATTTAGTCTTAATCAAGGGGTTACGATGGTATATGAAGAAATGGATGATAAAAACATTAAAGGGGTTCTTCAAGAAGTTGCTAAATATTTAGATGAACAAGTAAGTTTTAGTGAAGCAATCGATCTAACTAAAGCTTTTGATGACTATATGGTTAATTTAGTCAAAGTGGGTGAAACGAGCGGTAATTTAGATGATGTTATGCAATCATTAAGTGAATATTATGCTCGAATTGATGATATAACAAATAAACTGAAACAGGCTTTAACTTATCCAATCATTTTAATTATTATGATGGTGGTGGTTGTAGGAATCATTGTATTTAAAGTATTACCAATTTTTAAAGATGTTTTAAATGGACTAGGCAGTGATTTATCATCGTATGCTAATAGTTTTATGGAATTTGGTCAAATTTTTTCATTGATATGTTTTGCGGTCTTGTTAGTGCTGGTGATAGTAATTATTGCTGGATATTTATATCAGCGCGTTACCCATGTAAATGTCTTGTCAAACGTAGTGCAGAAATCTTTTTTAACAAGGAAATTGTCAAGAGCATTAAATAAAGCTCAAATTACTTATGCTTTGTCATTGTTTATATCTAGTGGTTATGATTTACAAGAGGCAATGAAGTTTGTACCAAAATTAGTTGATGATAAACAGCTTAGGGCTAATTTAGAAAAATGCAATGAAGATCTCATAAATGGTGATAGTTTCGTTGAAGTTATCAAAAAATATCAAATTTATCAAGGAATGCAGTTAAATATGATTCAGGTCGGTTTTAAAACTGGACAGGTTGATATAATCATGAAACAATTATCAAATAGTTTTCAAGAAGAAGTTAGTCGTGCGATAGACCAATTTTTAAATATCATAGAACCAACGATTGTAACTTTGTTATCTTTAGTAGTGGGAATAGTCTTGATGTCGGTAATGTTGCCATTAATTAGTATCATGTCCTCTTTATAGGAGGTTATTTATGAAAAATATGTTAAAGATAATCTTACTGATAGTTATAATCATGGTAAGCATTTATGCTTTCAATTCTACTTCAACATATTCATCAAATGAGGATCTAAAACGGGTTAGTGATACAATTAATCAACTTAGTTTAAAATGTTATAGTATTGAAGGCAAATATCCTAAAGATATTGAGTATTTGAAGGAAAATTATGGGTTGCTTTTAAATGATGAAGATTATCAGGTTATTTATTATTATGAAGGAGATAATTTACAACCACGAATCAAGGTATTTAAAAAGGAGAAGAACTATGAATAAACATCGTAATATACATGTATTATTTTCGCTGTCATTGTTCTTGCTTTTTGTAATTGGGTCTTTCTTTATTGTTACTTATGAAATAAAAGGATATCAAGTTATTAATGATACGTGTCAACAAGAAGATGATTTAATTGTGCCTTTGGCTTATTTAAACACGAAGTTAAAAGCAAATGATAGTGACGATTCGACTAAAATTGTTGAAATAGATAATACGCAATGTTTAGAAATTAAAACTGCTAAGACGGTTACTTATATTTATTGTCAAGATGGTTATCTCAAGGAATTATATACAAGTAATGACTATCATGCGGGGTTACAAGAGGGTAGTAAGTTATTTGCATTAGATGATTTTAAAATAGAACAAAAAGACCGTTTATTTAAATTTACAGTTACACGTGATCAAGTTAGCAAAAGTATTTCAATTTATTTACATGGATAGGAGGAAAGTATGAAATCAAAAGTACAGTCATTTTCGTTTTTAATGGAATTAATCATAGTTATCCTCTTTTTTGCTGCTTCAACAACAGTATGTGCCTCATTTATAGTGCAAGCTAAAAATAAACAAGTACAAGGGACTAATTTGCAAAATGCATTAATTGAGGCGCAAAGTATGATTGAAACAATGCAAGCTTATCCGCAGGCTGATTTAGAACAATTATTGGAAGTAGAAAAAATCGATGAGAATCATTATCAAAAAGATAATATTTTTATTGAAATAGATAGAGATATGATTACTCAAGGAAAAATAATGATAAAGAATAAAAACGAAGTTATCAGTGAATTGCCTTTTGTATTAGGAGGTAATCACGATGAATAAGAAACATACTTCAATGCGTTTGGGAATTGGGGCGCCATCAATTTTTATGATTTTTGTGATTTTAGTTATGTGTGTACTGGCAATATTATCATATTTGCGAGCTAATTCTTATTATGAGTCAAGCGTTCGCCAAGCTAATATTACTAGTCAATATTACGAAAGTGAGTCACGGCTGTTAACCAAATATTATCAATTAGATAGTCAAAATTTAGAATATAGTTTAGAAAATCTTCAAATCGAGTATCAAAAAGAAGATGATTTATATATGCTTGAAGATAAAATAAATGATTCTCAAGTTTTACAGCTGTCATTTGTGCAAGAAAATGATAGTCTCAAAATAATTAGTTTAAAAACAATTAATCTGGAGGAATAAAATGGAAATAAAAAAATTATTAGAAGAAGTAGTAACTAAAGGGGCTTCTGATATCTTTATTGTTGCAGGTTCGCCTTGTGCTATTAAGATAGATGGGAGAATTTCAAAATATAGCGATGAACGTTTGACACCACATGATACTGAGCGGATGATTCGTGATATTTATGAAATTGCTAATAACGCTGGAATTGAAGAATTTATGAGAAGTGGCGATGATGATTTTTCTTTTTCTATTCCTAATGTAGGGCGGTTTCGGGTCAATGCTTATCGTCAAAGAAACTCTTGTGCCGCAGTATTACGTGTTGTTAGTTTTCAACTTCCTGATCCTGAAGTAATGCATATTCCAAAAGTAATTACTGACCTAGCTAATCAAAAGAAAGGAATGGTCTTAGTAACCGGCCCGGCAGGAAGCGGTAAATCTACGACATTAGCCTGTATTATTGATCAGATCAATCGTAATCGAAATACACACATTATTACAATTGAAGATCCTATTGAATATTTGCATAGTCATGACAAAAGTATCGTTTCACAACGAGAAGTTTATCACGATACCCATGACTATGTTTCTGCGTTAAGAGCAGCTTTACGGGAGGCGCCAGAAGTTATTTTAGTTGGTGAAATGCGTGACTTAGAAACTATTGATATTGCAGTTACGGCAGCTGAGACGGGGCATTTGGTTTTTTCAAGTTTGCATACAGTTGGTGCTGCTAATACGATTGATCGAATGATTGATGTGTTTCCTCCTTCACAGCAGCAGCAAATTCGAGTTCAGCTGGCAATGGTGCTTAATGCAGTCATCTCCCAACAATTAGTACCAGGTATTGATGGTAAAATGATACCCGTATTTGAAATCATGATTTGTAATCAAGCAATTAGAACATTGATTCGTGATGGTAAAACGCACCAAATTGATAATGCTATATCTACTAATCGCCAAATTGGTATGGTTACTATGGATGATGCGATCGTTGATTTATATAAACAAAATAAGATTACAAAAGAGACAGCAGTCATGTATGCATCAAATCCGAATTTGATTGAAAGAAAATTTTAATTATATATTATTTTGGTTACAAAACGGTTATATTTTATTTAAAGTCTTGAAAAAAGACGATTTATTTTTTTGAATAAGAAAATATCATAATTGGAATATAGTATAATTATGATGTTGAAACATGTAAACAAGGGAGTGATTTTTATGGATAAAAAATTAGTATTAAAAATCAAGACCTTAGGTAGACTGCATATCACTGATGGGGAAAATGAATTTCCTCAAGAAAAGAAACGAAGTGCCCAAGTTGAGTTGTTGATTGTATATTTAATTCTTAATCGAAATGCTAATATAACTAATCCACAACTGATTGATTTTCTTTGGCCAGATGGAAATGCTGATAAACCGGAAGGAGCATTAAGAAATCTGATTTATCGAGCTCGAAAGGAAATGAAACAGTTTTTTAAAGAAGTTGATTGTATTAAATCTAAGGGACGAAGTTATTATTGGAATCCTGAAGTTGAATGTCGAGTTGATTATGAGGAGATGTTGAAACTTTGTCGTCGTGTTGAACAGGAAGATGATCCTTACCGCAAGCATGAACGCTGTTTAGAAATGATCAACAAATATCATGGAGAGGTTTTACCAGAGTTTAATTATAATGACTGGATCTTAGAAATAAATAATTTGTTAGAACGTAATTGTTTAGAGGCAATTTTAAAAACTTTAACGATTTTAGCTAACAATAACTTATATGAACAGGTTTTACAAATTTGTAATCACCAAAACAGTCAAAAAATAATGGATACACGATTATATGAAATGAAGCTTTATGCTTATTATAAGACAGGTAAAACAGATCTTGCATTATCATTTTATCGTCAAATCGTAGATTATTACTATAGTAAATATGGAATTGAAGTGTCACAGCGACTGAAAGAAATTTATGAAATGATTCTAGATACTTCTCCTGCGACACAAATTGATGTTGAAGAATTGGAAAAGAGTCTAACAGTTGATGATAACAATGATAATACATTTTATTGTGATTTTGACGTTTTTAAAAATATTTATCAAATCAATGTTCGTTCAGCAAGACGTTCGATGAAAGCACGAATTTTAACTTTACTTACGATCGTTGATACAAGTGGTTGTTTAGACGAAAAGGCGATTCGCCAAGAAGCAGATATTTTAAGAGAAGTGATTTCAAATAGTTTGAGAAAAAATGATGTTTATTCAAAGTTTAATATGACACAATATTCATTGATTCTTGCCTCACCGGATTTAGATGGCGCAAAAATAGCGGTTGATCGCATTACTAATCGTTATAATGAAAAGAAGAAACACGATGAGATTATTTTAACAAATGATTTGAAGAAAATCAGATAAATAAAAGGGGGAGAATTAGAGAATGGGTAATTTAATGAAAAAACTCAAGAAAACCAAAATGGTTAAACAGTTTGGAATTTTATCGTTAGTATTGGCTATGTTAATTGGGGTGATGTCAAATGGAACCATAATTAATGCGGTTGATGGTAATGCTGATGCGAACATTACATTTAACTCACGAATCGTAGAAAAAGTTAATGGACAGGATGTTGATGTTTCACAAGCTGATTCAGGAGATTCATTCTTTTTGGCAATTTATTATGCTGTTTCAGCAAGTACAGATGCTTCCAAGTATACTGAGTGTACGTTGAGTATCACGTTGCCAAACGATATTGAGTTCGATGAAACAACAGATATTAGTAATACTGGTTTTGATTCAATTGAACAAAGAACATCACTAGGGAAAAATATTCTATCAATTAAAAGTAAAGAATTGGCGGCTGGACAATCAGGTACGTTATATTTAAAAATGCATTTTAAGAATATGACAACTAAGAATGGCACAACTGCTAAGTTTGTTGATATGAAAATGACAGGTTCTATGGTTAATGAAAATGGAAGTTATACAATTAACCCAGTCTCTGTACCTGATGCTTCAGTTACCGCAAAAGCTAGTCAAGAATGGACTGTAGGGAAAAATGTTATTCAGCAAGCAGATGGTAATAATTACACGATTAAATCAATAGATGGGAAAGACTATTATAGTGTCGATTACAAAGTAACTGCCGCTCCAGGTAGTAATCTTACGGATTTAGGTAATAATTATGGTCGGCTTAACTGTACGACATTTGAATTAGTGGATACTTTACCGGTTGCTCCAGCAGGACGTGAAGATGGGGGAGCTGCTAATATCTCTATCAAAGTGGGAGATAAAGTACTAGAAGAAGGTGCTGATAAAGATTATGAATTAGTTTTAAATGAAAATGGTACTGTAAAAGCAATTAAAATTTATTATATAAGTACTTACGAAAGCAACCCGGATGATACTAATTATGTACCAGATGGTGCTGCAATGCTAACTACTTATACGATTAATGCGAATTATAGCAAAGATGCTTATCGTGTCTTACCAAATGAAAAAGATGATATTCCGTTTATTTTGGATAATAAGGTTGAGTTGAAATATCTTCCTTTGGGAGAAAATACGCCTAAGTATGTAAGTGCTAATGCTCCTGTAAATGTTGGCTGGGTAGATGAAAATGCGCCAACAACAAATTTGGATATTACCAAATATGTTACTGTTAATGGTGACAACAATATTGTTGGTGATAATAAATTTATTTTTGATCAAGAAAAACAAGATTGTTATTATCAAAATACTGATTCACGTATAGCGTTTGGACTGTATACTGATGAAGCGTGTCAAAATGCTGCGACTGATATTGATGGTAACACAGTTGGCAATAGCAAAGTTATTGATAAGGATGGTAAAGTAAATTTTGCTAAAATTTCTGAAGGAACATATTATTTGAAAGAAACTGTTGGCAATTTACCATTTATTGGAGATGGTGTTGATAGTGCTAATGGTGAAACGATTTATAAAATTGAAGTTAAAAATGAAAATAATAAAGCTGTAGTTTATTTGGATGGTAAGAAAATTGAAAATGGAAAATTAGAAATAAATAATCTTACAACTGCTCAAGGATTTGGTTATGTTGCATTTAATAAAGTGGGAACAAGTGCAACGAATAGCCAGCATGGACCGCTTGTGGGAGTAAAATTTATTTTGACCAATAAAGTAACTGGAGATAAATATGAAACTGTTTCAAATGATAAAGGATTAGTCTTATTTGAAGGAATTATTGCAGGTGATTATACTGTTGAGGAAGATTTTTCAAGTGCAGAATATGATAAACCGGATGTTTATAAATGGGACGTTAAAGTTGAAGCAAATAAAGTAAACTATCCATCTTTAATGTTACAAGATCACAATACTGGGGTGCCATATGTTGTAAATAGTTCGAACAAAGGTAAATTAATTATTAATAAAGTTGATGCATTGACAGAAACAAAAAAATTAAATGGTGCTGAGTTTACTGTTTATGGGCCTTTTGAATCTAAAGAAACCGCTAATATAGCTATTGAGTCTGAAGATTTCAGTAGTGTGGACAGTTTTACTTTAAATGGTAATGAGGAATCAAAAGCTTTAGTTAAAGGTTTTTATGTATATCAAGAAACTAAAGCACCTAATCATTATAAACTTGATGAAAATTATTATGTGACAGAATTAAAAACGCAAACATTAAATGAAGTTACAGTAAAAAATGAAGAATTAGGATATTTACAAATCTTGAAAAAAGGATCATTAAAAGATTATCCAACTATTACGGTTAATTTAGCTGGAGCTAAATTCCATGTTTATACAAATAAAAATGTTACAGATGATAGCCTTGTAAAAGATGATGCGGGTAATCCAATTGTAATTGAATCTAACAATTCGGTTTCAAGTAGTTCAAATTCTAATAAAGTTGAGTTAGCTGCTGGAACATATTATTTAAAAGAATTTGAAGCGCCTAGTGGCTATAATCAATTAACAGATGTAATTACAGTCGAAATTCAATCTGGAAAAACAGCTACTAAAGAGATCATGAATGAATCAACTACATTAGGATATTTAGAAGTGACTAAAATAGATTCTAAAACAAAGGAGCCACTTGCCAATGTAACATTTGATGTTTACCGTAAAGATGATGATACTAAAGTTGATACAATTAAAACAGATAGTGATGGTAAAGCTAAAACTAAGTTTTTAGAAGCTGGTGAATACTACTTAAAGGAAACTTCGAAGTTAACTGGCTATGCTGTTAATACGAAAAATATTGATTTTAAGATTGAAAATAATAAAGAAACTAGTAAAACTGTTTCTAACGATCCGTTAGTTGGATATATGATTAGAAAAGTGTCATCTTTAGATCATAATACTGGCTTATATAAAGCGGAATTTAAATTATTAGATGCTGATAAAAAGGTAATTGATGAAGGAATTGAATCTAATGGTCAAGGGTATGTAATCTTTACTGGATTAACACCTGGAGCAACATATTATTACGTTGAAACCAAAGCACCGGATGGATATACATTAAATACGACTGAATATTCATTTACCGCACCACAAGTTAATGATACAAATAATTCATTAGTTTATGAGAGCAAAGAGATTGTTGAAAATGTTCCTAAAGGTAAGTTTACAATTACAAAGACTTCATTTAATATTGATGAAACTATCGCTAAACCAGCGGGAAATATAACGTTTGAATATTTTCCTAAGTTAAGTACGAATATTGATGAGGACCGTAAAATTGCTGATACTAATAAGACGCTTTTAACAGTTACAACTAATAATGATGGTATCGCTACTTCAAAAATAGTAGATGCTGGAGAATATTGGGTTGTTGAAAAAAATGTTAAATCAGAATTTGAAGTTGAAGGTGGTAATGCAAAGGTCGTAACTGTAAAGCCTGGCTCAAATACTGATGATAAATTAGTATCAAATGTTGATGTAGTCAACCGTTTGATCAAAGGTAAGGTGGCAGTTAAAAAGGTCAGCTCAGTTGACAGTGATACTGGAGTAGCAGCGACATTTAATGTTTATAAATGGAATGAAACAGGAAATTATACTGGTGATCCAGTGTATGTACTTACGACAAAAGCTGATGGTAATGTGGTTACTAGTGAATTCTTAGCACCGGGGAAATATGTATTAATTGAAAAAGCTGTGGTTGGAAACTATACAATTGATCCAACTCCACATGAATTTGAGATTGTTGAAGGTAAAACAAATAAAGTTTATGTTGAAAATCCAATTGAAAATGTGCCATACAGCAGCCTTGGTTTAGTTAAAACAGCTAAATGGTTAGATAAGGATAATAAAGATGTTAGTGAACCGCTAGCAGGAATAAAATTTAGTGTCTATAAAGCAAAAGAAGTATCATCAGATGAAGATGGCGCAATTAGTAAAGATGATAAATGGTATGTTAAAGATGGTAATGCTTTAGCAACGATTGAAAGTGATGTTGTAGAGAAGACGGTTTCAGGATTAGAGCCGGGATTCTATATTGTTGAAGAAAATTTAACTGCTGAGCAGCAAAATGATTATGAACAACAACCACCAAAAGTAGTTGAACTTGAGGCTGGTAAAACAACGCATGTTACATTTGAAAACACACCTAAAAAAGGAAAAATAAAATTAACTAAAACAAATGAAGATAAGACAGTTCTATTAGATGGAGCAGAGTTTAAAATTTATTACGTTGATAGCAATGGAAGCCAAACAATTACTGCTAATGATGGTAAAAAATATACTGTAAGTGATAGTGGGATTTCAACAAAGATTATTTCGGGAACAGCTGTTTTATATGATGCAAATGGTAAATCCTCAAAAGATCCTGGGGTTGGTTATTCAGTTTTCCTTGATCCAGGTAAAGAAGTATTATTACAAGAAGTAAGAGCTCCAGACTATTATGGAATAATCCACGAATGGTGGTATGTTGGTGAAATCAAAGCACAACATATTAGCGAAATCGAAGTACAGAACTATTTATTGACTAATCCAATCGGTTATAAATACGATGAGGCAGAAAAATTACTTGCTGGTGCTACCATGGGATTGTTTAGTACTGAAACTGGTGCAGATAGATTGAATAAGTTAAGTCAAACTGAAATAGATGAGGTAATTGCTGATTCAGAAAAATGGGCAGAATATGATTTGGTAAGTACAGCTGTATCTACTGATAAGTACTTCAAGTTTGAAAATATTGATTCTACTCAAACTTATTATGTTACTGAATTAAAACAGCCAGCTGGCTATAATAAAAACACAGATATTCGTAAAGTGACTGTTGAAGTCAATGGTAAGGTGTATTTTTTAAAGGATGCTGATACTAATGAAACGGTTACATTTATAAATTATAAATATCGTCAGATCTGGGTTAGTAAAGTTTTAAAATTTGCAGGTGAACAATCAGCATTAACAGGAATTAATTTCAAAGTATATCCAGTTGTAGAATCGAATGAAAGCGTTGCTGATGCATTTAAAATAGGTGATAAGTGGTATATTAAAACGGGAGAAGAAGTAACTTATACAACTGGTACTATTTCTTCAGGGAAAACAGGCAGCTTTATGACAGCTCCTTCTCCAGCTGGATTATATGTAGTTGAAGAAGATATAACTTCATTACCAGAGCATGTCGTTGCACCAGATACTACTAAATATTTAGTTAATTTAGGTTTTGATACCGATAATACGGATCTCTATTCAGATCAAGCAGATGCTTCTAATGTGATTGTTAATACTAGTAATTATGGTAAATTAGCATTGAATAAGGTGTCTAGTACTAATTCAAATACTTATATAAAAGCGACATTCAATATTTATGCTAAAAATGACGAGGCTGGACATGATTATAGTAAAGATACACCAATTTCAACTATCACGACAAATGGTAATCAAAATGCTGTATTGACAGACTATTTGAAACCTGGAAATTATGTGCTGGTTGAAAGTTTGATTAGCACTGATGGGTATGTATTGAATCCAACACCACGTGAATTTACAATCGAAGCAGATAAAGTTACTGGTTTAGATGGTAGCGTTTATACTACGGTTTCAGATGCTGTCAAGAACCCATTGGTTGTAACAAATGTACCAAAGGGTAGTGTTGAATTAACAAAACAAGGAACCTATCTAGATGCTAATGGTCTAACTAATCCGGTTGCTTTAAGTGGAGTAAACTTTAATGTATATAAATCAGTTAAATTAGCTGACGGTACCCTAGATTTATCGTCTACTAATTTAGTTGGAACAGCAGTATCACAATCTAATGGTAAGCTTCAGTTCAAAGTTAATGGAACTGATGTTACTAGTAAAAAGTGGTTAGAAGCAGGTGATTATATCTTACAAGAAACTACTGTAGGTACTACAAATAAAAATAATGGTTTTGCGGATTATGCATATCTTGGTAAGTTTACCATTACACCTGGAGATATTACAAAAGAGATTGTCAAAGTTGACGAAAATGGTAATGAATCAGGTAAAGCCGATAATGTTATCAGTAATACTTCATCTTATGGCAAATTAGAAATTACGAAAGTTGATCATTATGATAAAACAAAGAAATTAGCTGATGTTGTTTTTGAAGTGTTTAATGAATCCGGAATCTTAGTCGATACAATTAAAACAAATAAAAATGGTGTTGCTAGAACAAAATTATTACCGGCTGGGGAATATACACTAAAAGAAAAATCTACTAATAACGATTATTTCTTAAATGATACTCTTTATGGTCCTTACACAGTAGAGGCTCTAAAAGTTACTGGTACTGATGGAAAAATTGAAATTACTAATATGATGAAACAATCACTTAAAGTAATTAAAAAAGATAGTCATACTGGAAAAGAAATTGATAAGTTAGACGGTACAACATTTAGTTTATATGATGCTCAAACGGATGGGAATTTAGTTGCTACTGCAACGTATCAAAAAGATAAAGGAATTGTTTTTGATAATTTACGCCCGAACACTACTTATTATTTACAAGAAGATATATCACCAAATGGTTATGTAATCAAAGATTCTAATCGAATTAAAGTTACAACCAAAACTAATGGAGAAGTAACAACTATTGAAGTTGAAAATGAACCTTTAGGAAGTATTAAAATCGAAAAGATATCAGAATGGTCTATTTATGGAGCAAATGATAGTAAGACTACACGTTTCCCATTAGCTGGAGCTGAATTTACTTTATATAAAGATGTAAATGGTGATAGTAAACTGCAAGATGATGAAAAGGTTAATGGAATAGTAAAAAATAGTGATACTTTAGGAATTGTCATCTTTGATAATTTAGAAAAAGGAAAATATTTATTTGTTGAAACGAAGGTTCCTGATGGTTATGATGAAACAGTTATGAATGATGTATATGCTGTTGAGGTAACTGAAGGAGAACAAAATATTGTTTATACCGAAGCTGGAAAAACAGATGATGCTCAAAATCATGGTCCTATTATTAATACGACAACAGCTGGTAAGTTTACATTTACTAAAACTGATCCTGAAGGAAAAGGTTTAAGTGGAGCTACTTTCCAATTGATGAAAAAGAATACAGATGGAGATTATGAGAATTATTTGGATTCATTTACGATAGAAAATACAGATGGTAAATTTGAATCTTCGGTAATTGAAACTGGTAAATATCAGTTAGTAGAAATCACTGCGCCAGACAATTTCGAGATTATGCAGCCAATTGAATTTACGATTGAAGCCGGCAAAGTGACAACAGTTACTTCTAAAGATGCAAATACAGTAGTTAATCAAGCCCTTGGTAAAGTGGTTATTACTAAATATGATGATCGCAGTAACTATTCAAATGTGGGAAATAAAGTCTTAGAAGGTGTTGAATTTGGATTGTACCAAGAATCTGGTGACTTAGTTCAAACAGTAAAAACTACTGGTAAAGATGGTAAAATTATATGGACTGATGTTCCTGCTGGAAATTATTATGTAAAAGAAGTTGCGACTTTAGACGGTTTTGAACTTGATACTACTGTGTATCCTGTTACTGTTGAATCAGGACAAAGTACAGTAAAAGAATACTTACCAAATACAGATGGTAAAATAATCAACCATTCTAATATGGGTAAAATAGTTGTTAAAAAGACAAGTGATGCTAATGAAAACTTAGCAGGGGCAGTATTTAAAATAACTAATCCTAACGATAGTGGTTTTGTACCAATTATTATTACTACAAATGAAGATGGAATAGCTAAAACAGAATTACTGCCAGCTAATAAAGAAGGTACAACTTATGTAGTTACAGAAATTAAAGCGCCTGATGGTTATACTCTTGATGACAAGTATCATGACATCGAACAATCTGTAAAAGTATATCCAGTCCAAGATGAAACAGTTATTTTATCAGAACAGAGTAAAAACTATCTTGAATTTAAGAATAAAAAGCAATCTGATATTATGGATATTGATGGTAAGATCATAAAGTATATTGATGGTGATAATAACACTTTATTAACTGCAAAGACTGTTGAAACACCATTATTAGATGCTGCGGATACAGAAACATTCTTATTGAGAGAATATGCTCAAGCTAAAAATGATGTACCAGTAAGAAGTGTTGAAGTGGAAGATAGTTTAATTAAAATGTATTATTATGATGCTAATGGTAATTCGGTTGAATATATGCCAGATGCACCTTATGTAGTTAATACTGTAACAGTTCATAGTGCAACTGATAAAAATGGTAATAAGATTCAAGCTCGAGTATACTATCAAACAGCTGGTAGTGATGAATGGACGACTAATAATAGTTTAGTTGCTGATGTCTCAACGAATAGTCAAGGAATTAGTTTAGAAGGTTTAAATGCATTAAAAATCAAAGTAGTATATACAAATGTTGTTAGCAAGGACTTAATTGCAGAGAATTTTAATGCTACAGGAATTGATGTGAATGTGACATTTAATAAACGTCCTTCAGATGCGACTGTTCATGAAGTTAGAAGAGTTTCAAACCAAACAAGTGTAACATATAACTATACACTTAAAGATAATGAAGGTAATGATCAAAATGCGCAGTATACAAAAGTTTCAGATATAGTAAATCTATATTATCCTTTAAAAGAATCAGTAACTCCTCGAGTTTCACTAGGAATTGTTTCTGGTGAGAAGGATAAAACTTATAAGCCAGGTGAAACTATTGAAAGTGTAATTACTGTTAAAAATGAATCAACTAAGGAAAATGAAATTATTGAACAACCAATTATTAGTTTTGATTTACCTATCGGTATGTCACTAAATAATAATAGTTATAGTATAGGAGATTTACAAACTAGGTTCCAAGTAATAGTATTTGAACATGATGGAGATACCTCAGGTAAAGCATTAGAACCAGATGAATATACTGTTACTTATACTAATGATGTTCCTGCTCGTGTTGTTGAAAATAATCAATTAGTTGAAACGACATCAAAAACTAAGAAGATAACAATTGATTTAGGTGAAGATTTTAAATTTAAACCTGGAATGAAGATACAGATTAGTTATAAAGGAACTAGTTCAATTAATGATACTAGCACAACATTATGGGCACCAGCATACTTTACTAGTGGAAAAATTATTGCTTTGTCAGCTGAAAATCCTTATGGAAATAGTTTTACTGTCGAATCCGCTACAGGTTCTAGTTACAATACACTTGTTGCTGACAGTGTGCTAGATGAAATTACTAATAAACCAGATGAAACCGGTGATGGATTAAAGTATCCAAATAGTAACGGAATCATTAAAATCAATGAACAAAATTATTTATCAATCTATAAACAAGTTAAAGGTATTTATGATGATGATTATTTAAATAATAATCAGATTGCTAAAACAGCTCCTGGCGAAGATTTGGATTATAAGATTGTATTTAAAAATGGTGAAAAATCAGATCGTGCTGTTAGTAAGGCGCGTGTTGTAGATATTTTACCATTTGAAGGTGACTCGTTAGTTAATCGTACAAATGATAACTATACTGCAAGGGTTACAAATCTTGATAAATCACCAATTTTAAATTATGTAGATTGTTTAACACCGGGTGTTTCTTATAAAGTCTACTATTGTGTTGGTGAAAGTGAAGATACTAAATGGGATGAATGGAAACAAGATGCCCGTACAAGTAAAACTGCTTCAGAAGAATTGCCAATTGTATATGGTAATATGGATGATGATGATTGGACAAGCGGCGCTCATCAATGGATAGAAGCATCAAATGATATTGATTTAAGACTAGTTAGTGCTATTGCTGTTGAATTTGATTTCTCTAATGCGCCATTAGAACCTAATCAGTCAATTGAATTGCATGTCAACATGTCTGCTCCTGAGTACAGTACTTCAGATTTAGAGAAAGTATCTGGTAAGTTAATGTCTAACTCTGCTTTAGTTGCAGTTAAACGTACTGGTCTAGATACTGTAAATGACAGTGATATTGTTGAAAATCTTGAAGTTAAAGCTGAAATTGCATTACCTAAAGGAACAATCGGTGATTATGCATTCTATGATATGAACCGTGATGGTTTACAAGATAGCAATGATTTACCGGTTCAAGGTTTAAATGTAACATTGCATAAATTTGTTACAACGATTAATCAAAATGAAGGAAAAGTAACTAAAGAATTAGATTCAGAAACAACTTTGACTGATGCCAGTGGTAAATATGAATTTACAAATCAAGATTGTAATGTTTTAAAAGATGGTAAGACGGATTCATCATCAACTAATCCAAATGATTATGTTGGTAACAAGTATTATCAGTATCAAGTTGAATTTGCTATTCCAGAAGATGAGTCTTTATATAAATATGAGCCAACTCAAAGATACGCTCAAGATGTTGATGGAAAACCACAAATTGAAGCTGATTCTAATATTGGAAATGATCTTAATAAGGATGATTATTGTAAGACAGAATTATTTACTTTGACCGCAACTAAACAAGCTGATGGCAGCTTAGTAGGAGAAACTAATTTAACATTAGATGCAGGATACGTTGCATTAGGATCTCTAGGAGATTTTGTCTGGTTTGATGAAAATAAAAATGGTATTCAAGATCCAGAAGAAACTGGTGTAAAAGATGTGATTGTAAATCTTTATACAGTAACTAATGGTGAGGTTAGTGGTACTCCAGAAAAAACTACTAGAACTGATGAAAATGGTTACTATTTATTTACTGATTTAGAAGATGGAAGTTATGTTGTTGAATTTGATATTCGTGGTGTTAAACCAACAATGGGTGGTGGACACGCGGAACGTTTCTACTTTACTAAAAATGGTGGAACAACAGATAGTGCAATTGATTCTAATCCAACTATTACTGATGAAAATAAGAATACTTTAATTGCTCGTAGTGAAGTAATTGATTTAGCTTATCATACAAGTGATATGACAATTGATGCTGGGTTAACAGTTTATAGTGCAATATCTGGTGTTGCATTTGAAGATCGTGATTATTCTGATATTCAAAATTATCAAGATAGTGATGGTAAAGATGTTGATATCAAATTACCTGGTACGATTGTTGAATTATATCGGGTTGATGAAGAATTTGGAATTGAAAATAATATCCCAACAGAATTAGTCGCATCTACTGTAGTTGGTGAAGATGGAAGCTATTTATTTGATTATTTAGATTCTGGAACATATGTTGTTAAATTCACATATCCTGAAGGATATAAGGTTATTGAAGCAGATGTTGGTGATGATGATACGCTTGATAGTGATGTGGCTTATCATATTGAGACTAATGAGAATAGGATGTCGGGATATACAGGAGTTATTAATATTCCTGTCAATACAAGAGTTGATAATGTTGATGGTGGTGCAAGATTGTATAGCAGTTTAGGAGACTATGTTTTCAAAGATGTTAATGCTGATGGTCTTCAAGATGAAACAGATATCGTGATGCCGGATGTACCAGTATATTTGTTTGCTAGACAAAAAGGTGAAGAAGTATGGACATCAATTGCAAATACAATAACTGATCAAGATGGTAGATATCGTTTTGATAACTTAAAGGGTTCAACTTATACTGGTATTGAATATCGTGTAATCTTTGATTTACCACTTACTACAAAATTGACAGTTCCATATGCTGGGGATGATCCAGAACTAGATTCTAATGCTTTAAATGAATATGTACCAGGACTTGGTTTCCCAACTCAAACTATTGATTTAGCATATAATACAGTAGATTTAACATGGGATGCTGGAATCGTTCAATCAAAAGGTTCTGTGGGTGATTATGTTTGGTATGATACAAATGTCAATGGCATTCAAGATGAAAATGGAACAGGTATTGAAGGTATTAAAGTTATTTTAGAAACTAATTTAACAGGTAATATTGCTGATGAAAATGATTGGCAAGAAGTAGGTACAACTTATACAAATAGCCAAGGATATTATATTTTCAATGAGCTATCAGAAGGATATTATCGAGTTAAATTTGAAATTCCATCAAAATACAAAGTTACATTGTCTACTCAAGGAGAAGATAGTGCTGAAGATAGTGATGGTATTTATAGCGAAGATGGAGTTTGGTATTATACCCGTTCATTCTATTTAGATCAAGATGGATATGATATGACATGGGATTGTGGAGTATATGACCCGACAGATACAAAATTAACTAAAACAGGCAGCACTGCAACTGGTGATAGTTCTGATATAAATGGATATGTTGTCTTAGGATTTAGTTCAATATTGGCTTTAGGAGCAGTATACTTTGTATCAAATAAAAAAAGAAAAGCTAAAAAAGCTGAGAAAATCTAGCTAATTTATAAAGAGGCAGATTAAAACCTGCCTCTTTGTATGATAAATTAAAGTTTTTTGACTATTTGCTAATTTTATTGTTTTTTGTGATAAGAGTGTGATACTCGAATGCTATTATAAGTGTGTAAAAAGGAAATGGATTGAAAGATTTAAAGGGGGAATGACCTATGAAAAAGAAATTATTCAGATTATTAGTGGTTCTAGCGATGATTGTTATGCCAGTTACAGGAGTGATGATCAATGCTGAAGCTGCTTCAAATTTAATGTTAGGGACAGCTGTTTCTAACAATCCTGATACTAGAGTTTTCACAGTAAAAAACAATGGAGAAGCAACTACATTTGCATGGGAGGCAACTGGAACAGGTGAGACTAACGGTGTTAGTATTGCAAGAGGTGAAACTAAGCGAATTGAAGTACCTGCTGTAAATGGTAGTTCACATTTGACAGTATTAGCACAAGATGCTGCGGCCGTTCAAGAAATTGCTAGTTTAAATCAATACTATATTAATGTAACATTTAGTACAGTTGATGGGACAGAATTAATGAGTGCTAAAACAGTAACTTGTACTTATAACAATAATGGAACCTATACTGCACCAAGTACGATCACACTTGGAAGCAGTGTTTATGATATTAATGGTAATAACTATATATCTGTTCCTTATGGAACACGTTCAATTGATTTTAAGTATACAAAAAGAGCACAAACACCATATACTAGTACAGTTGCTTTGATTGATCAAGATGGTGTTGAGCATAAGATACTTTCTTATCAAGTAACAGAAGCTAATGGTGGTTCTGTTAATACACCAGAAACGTTCGTTTCAACAATCAATGGTAGAACTTATAAAAGAATTGCTGGGCAAAAAGCAACAGTAAGTCAAACTTATGCACAAGGTCAAATGAGATCAATTGTTCGCTATCAAGTTCAAGATGATGTAGCTAGTAAGCCATATAATATCTATATTCAATATGTAGATAAGGCTACTGGTAGTGCAATTTTAACGAAAAAATTGTTAGTAGAAAAAGATAAGACTGTTGATCATACACCATCTAAAACATTTATGAAGGGTGGAAAACAATACGAGGTAGTTGATGGAGCTAAAATCACTCATACTTTTGGTGATGCAACAAAAACATACCAAGTAGAATATAAACAAGTTATTACTGATGAAAATACACCACAACCAATTCAAGTAAATTATGTTGATTTAGCAACTGGAGAAGATTTACAAATTCATCAATATACAGTTGATCCTGGAAAAACAAAAACAATTGAAGTTGACACAACTGTTGAAATTGATGGTAAGACTTATGTTTTAAGTCCAAATCAAGAAAGTACAATTACTCATAAATTTGGTGAGGAAACTACAGAATACAATGTTTATTTTAATGAAAAAGGTTTAGAAGTTGATAAATATGAAGTATCTGTAACATATATGAATGTTTCAAACACATATGTAGGAGAAGATACATTATACACAACTAAATTAGAAGCCAATGTTGGTCAAGAACTAAATATTGAAGTTCCTGCACAATATGAGGCTAATGGAACAACGTATGTATTAATGAGCGGACAAGCAACTAGTTATTCACATGATTTTTATTCAACAAGAAGAAACTATGTAATGGTTTATCGTGATGTTAATGATACACAAAATGAAATAGAATTTATTCCTGGTGAAACTGGGACGGATTTGGCTGCTACTACTCCAGGAGGAACTAATTTTACAATCGATGGTGGAACTGGTAATCCAATGATTACTAATCCAGATGGAACAGTTACAACAGTAGATCAAGATGGACAAATCGTTCCATATGAGGAACCACAAACTGAAGTAGTTGATGAAAATGAAACACCATTGGCAAAGGGTGATAAGTCAACTAGTAATAATACTGCTTATGTAATCGGTGGAGGTTTTGCAACTGTTGCAATAATCGCTGGAATCGTTGCTTTTGTAATCAAAAAGAAAAAGGCTCAACAGGCATAAATAATTTGATCATTCCTATCCTTAGTAAAAGCAATTCTTAATTGGATTGCTTTTTACATTTAATTATTACTAAGAAACATAGTTTAATTTAATGGACATATATTAGGGTGATTGTTATAATGTTAAGAAGAGTTTGCGGGTTAAAAAATAAATAATAAAATTATGTTATTTATGTTAATTTTGATAATTTTAGAAATTATTAATTATAATATTATTAGTGGGGGTGATTTAGTGAAACTTAAGGTTGATTTTTTTAATGCCTATGTGATTAAATTGGATGAAGATCATTGGCTAGATTTTAATATAATTAATTCACCCAAGTTGGCTAAATTATTAGCTTATATTATTTATCATCATCGTCGTAAATTAAGTTCTAATGATTTACAAGAATTAATGTTTGCTTCAGGTGAATCAAATAATCCAGCTAATGCGTTAAAGGCTTTGATTTATCGTTTGAGAACCATTTTAAAAAATAATTTAGGTGAGTATGATTATATTTTATCTTCACAAGGAACATATTATTGGAATCCTGAAATAGAGATGATTTTTGATGTAGATGACTTTACCTTGTATCATCGTTTAGGACGAAATGAGATTCATGATGAGGAAATAAGAGCTAAATATTATATGAAAGCTTATTATCGATATAGTGGTGAATTTTTGCCAATGATAGAAAATGTGGAAAAGTTATCGATTATTAGAGGTTTTTTGAACTCACAATTTTTAAATGTATCACGATTCTTGATTGAATTTTATTTAAAAAAGGAAGAGTATGGAATTATTGAAGAAATTTGTATGAAAAATTTAGCTGATAATTATCTTGATGAGAACATTAATGCTATTTTAGTTCTTGCATTAGTTAAACAAGATAAGATAACTTTAGCTAAAGAACACTATAATAAAGTCACTTCCGCTTTAAAAGATGATTTGGGAAATGCAACGATTAGGAAAATGAAGTATTATTTAAATTATAATGTCAATAATGCTGAAGAAAGAAATATTTTTTCTATTCAAGATGACTTGATTGAAACAAAGACGAGAGGTGCATATAGTTGCGATTATGATTTTTTTAAAAAGTCATATCGTTTGGAAGCACGAAAATCAATTCGTAATAGAACTAAAAAGACGTTAGCAGTATTGACTATTACACCTAAAAATTATATTAAAAATAATTTAGAAATTTATAATCTTGTTTTAGAAGAAACATCCAATATTTTAGAAAAAGTTATTTTAAATTCATTAAGATTAGGTGATATTGTTTGTAAATATAGTATGAAACAATTTTTGATTTTGCTTGATTGTGATGAAAATGGAGTAGTAAAAGCGATTAATCGCATTAAGAAGGATTTTTTAGCTCAGGATAAATATGAACGAGTTAGTATAGATTATAGTTATGCAGCGATTGCAGTAGCAAAAATGCATATAGATGATGAAGATATCTTAAAACTTCAATAAAAAAGAAGTAATTTTCCTCCTTAGTTAGTAAATGATAATAGGAGGTTTTTTATTATGTTTAAATACCCAATATACAAACAAGATAATAATTATAGTTGTGGAGCATACTGCATTAAAATGATTTTAAAATATTATCATTTAGATATTGAAATCAAAGAAATCAAAGAACGTTGTAAAGTGACTAATGAGGGAATTAGTGTTTGTGGAATAATCAAATGTTTTGAATCGTATCATTTAGATGCTAAAGCTTATCAAAGTGATTTAAATACATTACTAAAGGAGACAAAATCACCTTGTATAATTCATCTTTTAAATGGTGAACTAACACATTATGTGGTGTTATATCGGGCAACAAAAAAATACTTATTAATTGGTGATCCTGCCCATGGGTTAACCAAAAGAACAAAAGAGTCGATTGAAAAAGATTATACAGGAATTTGTATCTGCATTCATCATGTTGGAAGATACAGAGTTTCTAGTCGACATCAGGAACAAAGTTTTATTAGTTTCATAATACTTCATTTAAAAAATAATTACTGTTATATTATCAGACTTGTTGCTAAAGCTATTTTGATTTCTTGCTGTAGTGTTTTAGGATCATATTATTTCCAAGGGTTAGTAGATCAAATCAATGGGATGAATTATATTATGATTTTAATTTTTACAGGTGTTTTTATGATAATAAGTGGGATTAGAATCATGATCAATTTTCAAAGGAAACAATTGGAAATAGAAATTCAGCGATATTTAAATCAAGAATATGTAAATAAAAGTGTCGTAAATATGCTGTATCTTCCCTTTAGTTATTATTATCGAAATCAAGAAGGAGTTCTTCTTACAAAAGTTCAAAATTTGTTTCAGCTAAGTGATTTTTTTATTCATTTTTATATGGCTCTATTTGTTGATTTAATTTTAATTATTGGTTTGTTAAGTGCCTTAATACTATTTTCAATGAATTTAGCTTTGGTTGTAATAGCTTTTTTAAGTATTATTACTATCGTTACAATTAAATGGCTTAAAATAGTTAATGGTTTAAATAAACAAATTGTTGTAAACCAAGAAATAATGAATCAAGGACATCTTGAGTATTTGAAAAATATTTATAATAGCCATCAGTTTTTTTTGAAAAAATTTATTAAAGAAAAGCTTAATTATTTATTTGAGGAATATAATTTTAGCCTTTATCAACGGGACAGTGAATTAAATAAGTTGAATTTTATTAGTGAAACATTAATTCAATTATTATCTTTTGGCGTTGTATTATTGGCTAGTTTTCATTATAAAAAAGGAAGTATTAGTGTTGGTGATATTATCTTTTTCTATATGCTGGTATCGTATATGATTGAACCAATGTTTAATGTTATTGCTTTTATTATTAAGAAAGATGAAATTTTAATTTTATATGAGCGTTATAAAGAGATTATTCCTAATAGAAGTGAAAAAAAGCAAAAAATAAGGGGGCGAATCAGTAAGATTAGTTTTGATCATATTAGCTATAGTTACGGTTATAGTAAGCCGATTCTTCAACATTTGGATCTTCAGATTGAACGTTCATTATGGTTAAAAGGTGATACTGGGGTGGGAAAATCAACCTTACTTAAATTACTGATGAAGTATGATGAGTTATTAAAGGGGCATATTTATATTAATGGGATCGATTTAATGAATATTGATACTAATTCTTTGTATCGAAAGATTATTTATTTAGATCGAAAACCTGTTTTTTATCATGAATCATTGCGATTTAACTTGATTTTGAATAGTAAAGAGGAGGAACTGATGGAAAAATTGTTAAAGATATTTGGGTTAAATTACTATCTTGACCGTCTTGATTTGATTATTGAAACAGATGGTCAGCCTTTATCGTCAGGTCAAGCCCAGATAGTAATGCTTATCAGAGCTATCATAAAAAAACCAGAAGTTCTTATTTTGGATGAAGCATTGTGCAATATAGATGATTATAAAGCTAAGAAAATTATAAGCTACATACATGATAATTTGCCAAATACGATTATGATAATCGTAGCGCATCAAACAAAATTAGTGAATGAATTATTTGACTGTGCTATAATTAGAGATGGAAAAATATATAAGTAAATGAGGTAATTGTATGGAAATCGATTTTGCATTGATAAATGAAGCAGCTGGTTTTAATGAAGATTATACTGATGATTATCGTTCAATAATCAATGAAGCTGCAAAACAATTGGGAATTGAAGAAGATTTAGAATTATCATGCATCTTGGTAGATGATTCTAAAATTCACGAAATAAATAAAGAATATCGTAAAATAGATCGGGCCACAGATGTAATTAGTTTTGCATTAGAAGATAATGAGCAGTTTTATGTCCCAGGGATGCCAAGAAGTATCGGAGATATTTTTATTTCTGTTGATCATGCTAAAGTCCAAGCTGAAGAATATGGTCATGATTTAAAGCGTGAAATGTGTTTTTTATTTACCCATGGATTATTACATCTTTTAGGGTTTGATCACATGATAGAAGAAGACGAAATACAGATGATTGCAATGCAAAAATCAATTTTAGATGCTTTAAATATCACAAGACGATAAGTAGTTTATTGCTAATTTATAGACTTAGAAAGGATAAATACTCAATATCATGATTTAAGTTGAGTAGAAGTGGTTTTATGGATGTAAAAACAATAATTGAAAAGGCTTTTGAAGCAGCGAAAAATTCTTATAGTCCATACTCAAAATTCAAAGTAGGGGCATGTATTGAGATGAGAGATGGAAATTACTTTTTAGGGACTAATATTGAAAATGCAGCGTTTGGTTCAACTATGTGCGCAGAACGTAATGCTGTTTATGGTGCGTATAGCAATGGCTATGGTAAAGCTGATATCAAACAGCTGGCAATTGTGGCAGGTAGTGATGAGATTGTTTCACCATGTGGAGCATGTCGCCAAGTATTGATGGAACTATTACCACAAGATTGTCCAGTGATTTTGGCTAATCGTGAAAGTTATGAAATAACAACAATGAAAGAATTATTGCCGCGGGCATTTATAGGAGAAAGTTTAACATGTTCAAATCAGGATTTGTAAGTATCGTTGGTCGTCCTAATGTTGGAAAATCGACACTATTAAATAGTATTTTAGAGACAAAATTAGCTATCATGTCTGATGTTGCTCAAACAACTAGAAATACAATTCAAGGAATTCATACCGATGATGAAGCCCAAATAATTTTTATGGATACACCAGGTATTCATAAACCGCAAGATCGTTTGGGAACATTTATGAATACAACCGCTTTAAATAGCATTTTTGGCGTTGACCTAGTTTTATTTTTAGCACCGGCTAATGAAAAAATTGGACGTGGAGATAAATTTATTATTGAGCGCTTAAAGGAAGCCGATGGGCCGGTGTTTTTAGTATTAAGTAAAATTGATACTGTTTCAAAAGAAGAGCTGATTAAAAAATTACAGGAGTGGCAGGAATTATTTGATTTTAAAGAAATTATTCCAATTAGTGCAACTACTAATGATAATATTGATTTATTACTTAAAACGGTAAAAGCATATTTGCCAGAAGGGAATATGTATTATCCTCAAGATCATTTAACAGATCACCCAGAGCGTTTTGTAATGGCTGAATTTATTCGTGAAAAAATTCTTTATTTTACTAAAGAAGAAGTACCACATAGTGTTGCAATTGTGATAGAAAGAATGCTGGAAGATGAAGCGGGTGTAGAAATTATTGCAACAATTGTTTGTGATCGTAAAAGTCAGAAGGGAATTATTGTAGGTAAACAAGGGACGATGATCAAAAAGATTCGCCAGAATGCTCAACGCGAGATGAAACGTTTTTTACAAGTACCAGTTCATTTAGAGTTGTTTGTTAAGGTTGAAAATAATTGGCGCAACAAACAAAAATATTTAAAAGAATTTGGATATAACGAAGATGATTATTAATGGTGAAGAAAATATTACTGGACTAGTTTTAAAAAATAAGCCTTATAAAGAAAATGATATGCTGCTATGGATCTATACTCATGATTATGGCAAATTGGCATTAATAGCGAAAGGGGTAAAGAAGTTAAAAAGTAAAAATGCCCCTTCTTGTCAAACTATCACTTTGTCAGAATTTACTTTTATTCCTAGAAGTGGTTTATCAAATTTGATCAAAGGCGCTCCAGTTGAATATTTTCGCTATATTAAAGAGGATATTGAATTAGAAGCTTATGCAAGTTATTTTTGTGAGTTTGTTTATAAATTTACTAAGGATAATGATCCTGATGAGACTATATATAATACGCTGTTATTAGCATTACGTTCATTACAGACCGGATATAATCCTAAATTGGTCTATTTATTATTTAATGCCTTTATTATGGAAAAAACAGGTTCAAGTTTAGAAGTTGATCAATGTGTCAGTTGTGGGCGCCTTGATCATATTTCTGGAGTTTCAATTCATAGTGGTGGATTTGTCTGTCAAGAATGTATTGGAATGTATGATCAAAAATTAACAGTTGATGTTTTAAAAGGTTTTCGCTATATTAATAAATGGCAATTAGAAAATATTGATATGCTTCATCTAGAAGAAAATATAATCGATGAATTGATGCCTATTATGGAGGCTTATATTGATGAATTTACGGGGATTACGTTTCAAAGTCGTAAGTTTATTCGTCAATTCAATAATCTATAGAAATAATCGACAAAACTTTATCAACTTTTGTCGATTTTATTTATTTTTTGTAAAATTGTGTATATAATATGTAAATAAAGAAAGAGGAATGATCATGAGTGAATTTTTACCAATAAATCGAGAAGAAATGGAAGCAAGGGGTTGGCAACAACCAGATTTTGTATATATATGTGGGGATGCTTATGTTGATCATCCTTCATTTGGTGCAGCAATAATTTGCCGAACTTTAGAGAGTCACGGGTTTAAAGTATGTTTTTTAGCACAGCCGGATTGGCATAATGTTGAAGAATTTAGACAATTTGGCAAACCACGATTAGGTTTTTTGATTTCATCAGGAAATATTGACTCAATGGTTAATCATTATACAGTAGCTAAAAAACGTCGTCATAAAGATTTATATACACCCGGAAGTGAAGGCTTTAAAAGACCAGATCGCGCTGTAATCGTGTATAGTCAAATGGCACGCCAAGCTTATAAAGATGCTAATATTATTATTGGTGGGATTGAGGCTAGTTTAAGACGTTTAGGACATTATGATTATTGGGACAACAAAGTACGTAAATCGATAATTATTGATGCTAATGCAGATTTATTATTGTATGGAATGGGTGAAAATAGCATTATTGAAGTAGCTGAAGCACTTGATAACGGCTTGGAAATAAAATATTTAACTTATTTAGATGGAACTGTTTTTAAAACGAAAAATCTCGATGATGCTCACGAGCCAGTTATGTTGCCAAGCTATGAGGAAATTTGTAATGATAAAAAAGCTTATGCAAAATCTTTTCATATTCAGTATTTAAATACTGATCATTTTAATGCAAAAACTTTAGTAGAACCGTATCAAGGATGGTATGTTGTTCAAAATAGGCCTAATCGTCCGTTGAAGCAAAGAGAGTTTGATCGTGCTTATTCATATGATTATAACCGTGATAGTCATCCTAGTTATAAGCAGCATGTTCCTGCAATTGATGAGGTTAAGTTTTCTTTAATTAGTAATCGAGGATGCTTTGGTTCTTGTAACTTTTGTGCATTGGCTTTTCATCAGGGAAGAATTGTTCAAGCGCGTTCGCATGAATCAATTATTAGTGAAGCTAGCAAAATGGTTTGGGATCCTGAATTTAAAGGATATATTCATGATGTTGGAGGACCTACTGCAAACTTTAGAGGGCCTGCTTGTTCTAAGCAAAATAAACATGGTGCATGTCCGACTAAACAGTGTTTATGGCCTAAAGCTTGTAATAATCTAGAAGTAAGTCATCAGGATTATTTAGAATTATTGAGGAAACTAAGAGTATTACCAAACGTAAAAAAGGTTTTTGTTCGTTCAGGAATTAGATATGATTATCTAATGTATGATAAAGATGATACTTTTTTTAAGGAGTTAGTTCAAAATCATATTAGTGGTCAGTTAAAAGTAGCTCCGGAACATATTAGTGATCAGGTATTAGATAAGATGGGAAAACCTCGGAGAGGACTATATGAGAAATTTGTTGATAAATATTATCAATTAAATGAAGAATACAACAAAAAACAATTTTTAGTTCCGTATCTAATGTCATCACATCCTGGGTGTACACTTGATGATGCGATTGAATTAGCAGAATATTTACGGGATATTCATCATCAGCCAGAACAGGTTCAAGATTTTTATCCGACTCCTGGAACTTTATCTACGACAATGTATTATACTGGTTTAGATCCTCGTGATATGTCTGAAGTATACGTTCCAAAGACGGCAAAAGAGAAAGCAATGCAAAGGGCATTGATACAATATCGTAATCCAAAGAATTATGATTTAGTGTATGAAGCTTTAGTGCAGGCAAACCGAAAAGATTTAATTGGGTTTGGGAAGAATTGTTTAATTCGACCTCGTCGCAATAATAATCAGCGCTCTTATCAGGCTAAAAATAACTATCAAAAGAAAAGGAGAAATTAGCTATGAAATATAGTGAAAAATTTACATCAGCAACGGCAACACATGTCAATTTTGATATATATTTACCGACTGTAATGATTCGCTATAAGGCTATTATCCAGATTCATCATGCAATGGGAGAGCATTCAGGGCGCTATGAACGGTTTGCTGAATATTTAGCTCACGATGGTTTTGTTGTCGTTGTTAGTGATTTTCCGGGTCATGGGACTTCATTATATAATTATGAGCAGGGTTATTTTGGGATTGGTGATGCAACAAAGACATTAGTTGAAGATATGCATCGCTTGCGAAATATTATGGCATCTCGGTATCCAGATTTACCATATTTTATGATTGGCAATCAACTTGGTTCATTAGTATTACGACAATATATGGCACAATATGGGGACTTTATCCAAGGTGCTATATTAATGGGAACCTGTGGCAAACCTCATTTTGCATTGATTGGAAAACTAATTATTAAGGGGGATGCAATGCTTAAAGGACATATGCATCGTTCCAAAACGGTTCGTAAAAATGTTATCAATCAATTAATTTCTCGTACTAAAAATGCAACTTATGTTACTGGTGATGCTCGAGAGTTAGAACAGTACCAGCAAGATCCGTTTACTGATTTTACATATACTAATAACGCTTATGAAGAAGTGTTTGGCTTAATAAAAAAAGTTTCTACTATCCAAAACATAAAAAAAATACCTGAATATTTATCAGTTTTGATAATTTCTGGTGCTAAGGATCCTTTTGGCAAATTTGGCGTAGGGCCTAAATGGTTATATGAAGCGCTTAGTCATCAAGGAGTTAAAGATATTACTTTATCGCTCTATGATCGTAGTCATCATGATTTATTACACGATCAACAGCGTCTTGAAGTGTATAAAGATGTACTTGATTGGTTGAATCAGCGAACCTTTGTTTGATACCCTTATAGTTGGTTGACAAATAACTACTATAAGGGTATTTTATATGTGCACGAAAAAATAGATATTAAACAAATTATTGCCTTTATTTGACTTGACTGTGTTCAAGTCATTCATTGTTTATATATCTAAAATAACATGAATATAAGGAGTAAATTATGGCAAGCAAAGATATGGATAAATTAGTAAGTCATGCAAAAACTTCAGGATTTGTATATCAGGGTTCTGAAATCTATGATGGCTTAGCAAACACATGGGATTATGGTCCTTTAGGTGTTGAAATGAAAAACAATATTAAACAATTGTGGTGGAAACGTTTTATTCAAGAATCACCATATAATGTAGGATTAGATTCAGCTATTTTTATGAATCCGCGGGTATGGGAAGCGAGTGGACATGTTGGTGGATTCTCTGACCCTTTGATTGATTGTAAGGAATGTAAGACCCGTCATCGTGCGGATAAATTAATCGAAGCTTATGATCCGAGTGTTCATAGTGAAGGATGGTCTAGTGAAGAGACAGTAAAATATATCAAGGATCACAATATTGTTTGTCCTAATTGTGGGAAAAGCAACTTCACTGATGTAAGACAATTCAAATTAATGTTCGAAACTCAAATGGGTGTAGTCGAAGATGCAAAAGATGTGGTTTATTTAAGACCAGAAACAGCTCAAGGTATCTTTGTTAACTTTAAAAACATTCAAAGAACATCACGTAAAAAAGTGCCATTTGGAATTGGTCAAATCGGGAAAGCTTTTAGAAATGAAATTACACCAGGAAACTTCATTTTTAGAATGCGTGAATTTGAACAAATGGAATTAGAATTTTTCTGTAAACCAGATACTGATTTAGAGTGGTTTGATTATTGGAAATCATATTGTCAAAAGTTTTTATTTGATTTAGGATTAAAAGAAGAAAATTTAAGATTTAGAGATCATGAAAAAGAGGAACTTTCCTTCTATTCTAAAGCCACTTGTGATGTTGAATATAATTTCCCATTTGGTTGGGGTGAATTATGGGGAATTGCTGATCGAACTAATTACGATTTAACCCAACATCAAAATCATTCTAAAAAATCTTTAGAATATTTAGATCCAACAACTAATGAAAAATATATTCCTTATGTTATTGAACCTTCGGTAGGTGCTGATCGTCTTTTCTTATCAGTACTTTGTGATAGTTATGAGGAAGAAATTTTAGAAGATGGTGAAACTAGAGTTGTAATGAAATTACATCCAAGTGTGGCACCGTTTAAAGTTGCTATCTTGCCATTAACCAAAAAACAAAGTGATAAAGCAACTGAAATTTATAGTCAGTTAGCAAAATATTTTAATTGTGAATATGATGTTGCTGGACAAATTGGAAAACGTTATCGACGTCAAGATGCAATTGGAACACCTTACTGTGTAACTGTTGATTTTGATACAATGGAAGACGAGACAGTAACTGTACGTGACCGTGACACAATGGAACAAATTCGTTTACCAATTAATCAATTAGTTGATTATATTAGTAAAAAGATCACATTCTAATAAGGAGGAACATTAATGCCGAGACTATCATCAGAGAAAATTAATGAAATTAGGCAAAGTGTTGATATTGTTGATGTCATTGGCACGTATCTTCCCTTAGAAAAAAAAGGCCGTAATTATGTAGCGATATGTCCTTTCCATGATGACAGCCATCCATCGATGTCAATTTCACCAGAACGACAAATATTTATGTGTTTTGTCTGTCATCATGGGGGAAATGTTTTTACTTTTTTAAAGGATTATTTGAAAATACCATATATTGAAGCCGTCAAGATGGTTGCTAATATTGGTAACGTTGATATAAGTAAATATAATTTAGAGAGTCGAGTTAAGCCGGTCGATCAAAAGTTAGAACCACTGTATCGTATGCATGATGAAGCCAATAAAATTTATAATCATTACTTGAATACTAAGTTAGCGATTCAAGCTAAAGAATATTTAAATAATCGTAAAATTACGGATGAAATTATTGAAACCTTTGAAATTGGATACGCCCCTAATAATCATGTACTATTAAAGGCGTTTGAAAAAATGAATTTTAATAAGGTTTCAATGTTTGAGTCTGGTTTGATTATTGAAGCTTCAAATGGATATGATCGTTTTACAGACAGGATCATGTTTCCACTACATGATGCTAGTGGTCGTGTCGTTGGGTTTAGCGGTCGAATCTATAAACAAAGCCAAAATGAATCTAAGTATATGAATTCGCCCGAGTCATCAATTTTTATTAAGGGTGATACTTTATATAATTATCACCGCGTTGGCGAAGAAGCACGACAAGCGGGTTATATCATTATTACTGAAGGATTTATGGATGTTATTGCATTATACAAGGCTGGAATAAAAAATGCAGTAGCAATTATGGGAACCGCCTTGACACATGGGCATTTAAATTTATTAAAACGTTTAAGTAAAACCGTATATTTATGTTTAGATGGTGATCAGGCTGGGAGAAATGCTACAATTAAAAGCATTGATATATTATTGAGTGCTGGTTTCATCGTTAAGGTAGTTGATTTACCAGATAATTTGGATCCTGATGAAATTTTGGATAAGCGTGGTATAGAAGAATTAAACGCTGTAATAAAAAGACCATTATCTTCATTAGATTTTAAGATGAATTATTATTATGAAATGACAAACATGGATAATTATGAAGATCGTAAATCTTATTTAGAAACAATTGCCAGAGAAATCAGTAGATTAGATGATATTATTGATCAAGATCATTATATCCAGCAATTAGAAAAAAAATCAGGTTTTTCAAGAAACATTATTGACCAGTTAATTAATCAAAATACAGCTGTAAGAATTGAGACAGCAGAGCCACCTAAAATACCAAAATTTCAAAATCAGCGATTATTGGATAAATATATAAGAGCGGAACGTGATTTATTATACTATATGATGAATGATAAAAATGTCGCAATGATGTATGAGGCAAAAGCAGGTTTTATGTTTAATGATATTTATCGAATCATTGCTTCTTATATTATTGATTATTATCGTCAAGAAGTTGTATTAGAGGTTGCTGATTTAATCAGTAGTATTGAAGATGAAAACTTGGTTCAAAATATAATTGAGATATCGCAATTAGGATTACCTAAGTTAAAAGATACTAAAGCCATTGATGATTATATTGAAACAATTAAAGAAAAAACTGTAATGGTAAAAAAAGAAGAATTAACAAAAGCATTGGCAGATACTTTTGATCCTAAACAAAAGGCGCAAATATTAAAAGAAATCATAGCATTAAAAGACAAGGAGTAATATATGAAAAAAAAGAAAAATGTAACTGCAGTATCATTTGATGATTTAAAGCAAATTGTTTTAAATGATGCTAAAAAAGAAGATGGTGTATTAACACAAGATCAAATTGATAATTATTTATCTACATATGATTTAAATGATGATCTTGCAGAGGAACTATTAGAATTTATTGGAAATAATGATATTGTTATTTCTGATGATGGATTAGATGATTTAGATGTAGAAGACGAAGTATTATTAGCTGGTGTACCTGCTGAATTAGATGATGATTTAGGACTAGATGATGATTTAGGATTAGATGGTGATACTCCAGATTTAGATTTTGCTGGTGATTTCGATATGATGACAGGTGATACGATTCATATGTATCAAGTTGCTGATGCTGATGCGGAATTAGATCAAAATCAATTAGGAAGTAATGTCAAGATCAATGATCCAGTTAAAATGTATTTAAAAGAGATTGGACGCGTTGAATTGCTTACTCATGATGAGGAGATAGACCTTGCTAAAAAGATTTTAGAAGGAGATGAAGACGCAAAAAAGGAACTCGCTGCTGCTAACTTACGTTTAGTTGTATCGATTGCTAAAAGATATGTTGGAAGAGGAATGTTATTTTTAGATTTGATTCAAGAAGGTAACATGGGTTTAATCAAAGCAGTCGAGAAATTTGATTATACTAAGGGATTTAAATTTTCAACTTATGCAACATGGTGGATTCGTCAAGCTATTACAAGAGCTATTGCTGACCAAGCTAGAACAATTCGTATTCCTGTACATATGGTAGAAACAATTAATAAATTGACAAGAATTCAGCGTCAATTGATTCAAGAATTAGGGCGTGAGCCTAGTGCCGAAGAAATTGCTGAAAAAATGGATGGAATGACACCAGAAAAAGTTCGTGAAATACAAAAAATTTCTTTAGAACCAGTATCTTTGGAAACACCAATAGGTGAAGAAGATGATTCTCATTTAGGAGATTTTATCGAAGATGAAGGTGCAATGTCGCCAGATGATTATGCTGCTAATGAACTTCTAAAAGATGAATTGAATGAAGTCTTATTAGAATTAACTGATCGTGAGGAAAAAGTATTACGCTTAAGATTTGGTTTAGATGATGGAAGAACTAGAACGCTTGAAGAAGTAGGGAAAGAATTTAGTGTAACCCGGGAAAGAATTCGTCAAATCGAAGCTAAGGCACTTCGTAAATTAAAACATCCTTCACGTTCAAAAAGATTAAAAGACTTCTTAGATCGTTAAAATGAAACTATCAAAAAGATTACAGCTAATTGCTGATGTAATTAGTAAATATAAACAAGGAAGTGTTTTAGCAGATATTGGAAGTGATCATGGCTATTTGCCATGCTACTTAGTTAAAAATAAGATTATAACTTGTGCTTACGCTTGTGATGTAGCACAGGGACCATTAGATTCCGCAAAAGAGACAATCAAACAATATGGATTAGAAGATAAAGTTTTTGCACTATTGGGAAATGGACTGAACCCAATTCTTGATCGTGAAGTGGATATGATCAGTATTGCTGGAATGGGATCTTATTTAATTAGTGAGATTCTTGAAGAGCATCGTGAGTATTTAAGAAATGTTAAACTGATGTTTTTACAAGCTAATGCCAATAATGATCATTTACGTAAATATTTATTTGCTAATGATTGGATCATCATTGATGAACAGATGGTTAAGGATGCTGGGCATATATATGAGGTGATGGTAGTTACAGCGAGACAGAATAAAGCAATTACATATAATCGTAAGGATGAAGAGTTTGGACCAATTTTAATCAACAATCAAACTCCATTGTTTAAAGAAAAATGGCAAAAACAGTATCAAGTTTATGAAAAGATTCAAAATACATTACCACATGATCATCCGCGTTATCATGAAATTGCTGATAAAATGAAAATGATTGAAGAGGTGCTCCATGAATGCCGTTAAAATAATTAATTATTTGGAATCAATCTTTCCACTTAACTTACAAATGTCGTGGGATAAATGTGGAATTCAAGTAGGTGACTGTAATCAACAAGTAACAAGTATAATGGTTGCATTAAATGCTGATATAGAAAGTCTTCAAAAGGCAATTGATCAAAATTGTCAAATGTTAGTTACACACCATCCATTTTTGCTAGAAGAAATAATGAATCTTGATTTCCATAATCATCATGGAAAGTTTATTGAAATGGCAATAAAAAACAATATTCTTGTTTATAGCCTACATACTTGTCTTGATCGAGGCAAAGATGGTATTTCGATGAATGATTGGCTTATTAATGCTTTAGGTGTTCATGATGTTAGCTGTTATGATGAATTTCAAGTGGGGAAAATGGCACTTTTAAATCAGCCTTGTATGACTAGCGAGTTAGTTAAGAAAGTTAAAGATACTTTTAATGTACCAGTACGTCTTGCTGGTAAAGAAGTAGAGATTAAAACAATTGCTATTTGTGGTGGTAGTGGGGCCGATGATCTTGAACAGCTAGCTGGTCGAGTGGATGCATATATAACGGGTGATAGTAAACATCGTCATGCTAAATATGCATTGGATCATGATATTGTCTTAATCGATGTTCCTCATCATCTTGAAGTAATTATGGAAAAGCGACTTGCTAGTTTATTGAGTAATCTTGGGATTACTGTAAAAGAAGCGAATAGTCAGGATTATTATTCATATTATTAAAAAGTATTTTGATGCATGTCATAAAGTTGAATGTAAGTAATTATAGCCAAGATATTTACATAAAGTAGGTATCTTGGTTTTTGACTTTTATGCTACAACATAATTGGAGCTATTGATGTAAGCATATAATGGGATGTGTGTTTTTAGTTGTATTAAAATAACTGTTTAAAATATTGATATTGAGGATAATTTTATTAGGATATGGTCTTAGGGAACCTAGTTAGGCACTTAAGTGATGATATCGATTATATGAATTAGAAATTTGTACAATATGTTCAAATTTTACTCTTATTTTATTTAATAAAAATAGTTTTATGTTCTAAAAATCAATCAACTATAAAAAAAGAAAGGAACCCAATGATTCGATTCCTTTACGGCAATACAGTCTTAATTAATAATATTATATTTCAATTATATGTTTAAATCAAATTATGCTTTTTCATAGAATTGTAAATACCGTTATTATCTATATTGTCAGTTATTTCATCAGCAACTGCTTTTAAACCTTCTTTAGCATTGCCGACGGCGATTCCAATATTAACATATTCAAGCATTTCTTTGTCATTCATTCCATCACCAAATGCATAAGTATTTTTACGTTCAATTCCTAGGTAGTTGATTAATGTTTCAATAGCATTAGCTTTGTGGATGTTTGGGACTGATAATTCGCCACTGTTATCACCAAAAGCAGGAACAGTACAATGGATTACATTGAATTCTCGATCAAATTCTTTAATAATATTATTAAATGGAATATTCGGATTTTCTAAAAAGCAGGCTTTATTAATGTCATCACGACGCATCTCTTGACCTTCAATTAGAGCGTTAATAAAATGGCTGTCTTTTTTTTCATAGCGAGCTTTGGCCTGAGGATCATTTTCATAATCACCATATATAATTCTTTCAAGTCTTTTAACTAGATTTTTGCTTGCAAATAAACCGCCATTACTTTCAACATAGTAATCAAAATTATTAGTATCAAAATAGTCAACCATATGATTAACTGCTTTATTTGTCACTTTTTTATGATAGAGCATTTGATTTCCTATTTCAATATAGCCACCGCCAGCTCCAATTACTCCGTCAATTCCACATTCAAGAATGAAATCATAGATTTCAGCCTTGCTGCGCCCAGTACATAAGTATACTAAATTTCCTTTAGCTCTAGTTAAAGCAATTGCTCTTTTGGCAGATTCAGGTACATGTTCAATCCCGCCGGTATCACTTACGAGTGTGCCATCAACATCAAAAAATATAATCTTTTTTTCCATATAATTTCTCCATGTATAAATTATAACATCGTGATATTTAGATATAATTGATTTTCATATTTTGAACAAGAATTGTTTAAGCAATTCTTGTAATGCTGGTTAATAAGGTGTATCATTTTCATGTTAAAGCGAGGGAGATTTATGGCAGATCAAAGTACGGATTTAATTAAGGGGAGTATTTATAAATCAATTTTATGGTTTTCAATTCCATTATTGATCGGTAATTTATTTCAGCAATTATACAACACAGTCGATTCTTATGTAGTTGGCAACTATGTTAACAGTAATGCATTAGCTGCTGTAGGAGCTTCTACCCCAGTAATTAATATGCTTGTAGGCTTTTTTATGGGACTGGCAACGGGGGCTGGAGTTGTAATTTCCCAATATTTTGGGGCACGACGGATTGAAAAAATGCAGCGTGCTGTCCATTCATCACTGGCTCTTACAGGAGTTTTATGTGTTGTTTTTACGGTTGTAGGGCTATTGTGTACCCAACCGCTTTTAAAGGCTATTGGAGTACCACAAGAAGTTTTACCTCATTCATCGATGTATTTGATGATTTATTTTTGTGGTATTTCTTTTGGCCTTGTTTATAATATGGGTTCAGGAATTTTAAGAGCAATCGGTGATTCAAAACGACCTTTAATTTATTTGATCGTTGCCAGTGTTGTTAACATCGCTTTAGATTTTTTATTTGTTTGTAGTTTTAATTGGGGAATCGCTGGAGTTGGAATCGCAACAGTAATTGCTCAGGCAATTAGTGCGGTAATGGTAATGTACCAGTTGATTCACACAAAAGAAGATTATCGAGTGCAAATTAATGAGATTTCATTTGACAAACATATTGTTAGAAAAATCGTACAAGTAGGCTTTCCTGCAGCATTTCAGCAAAGTTTAACATCTTTTTCAAATGTTATAGTACAATCGTATATTAACAGTTTTGGAACTGCAGCAATGGCTGGATATTCATCAACGATCAGAATTGATGGATTTTTGCAATTACCGTTGCAAAGTTTTAATATGGCAATCACAACTTTTGTGGGTCAAAATATGGGGGCAAAACAATATCAACGTGTCCGTCAAGGAGTAAAAGCAGCCTGGTTAATGTGTTCAATTGTAATCTTAGCTGGTTCGATTACAATGGGATTATTTGGTAGTGAGTTAGTTGGAATCTTCACTAATGATAAAGCCGTAATTGCTGCAGGGGTGACAATGATCAATGTTTTTGCACCATGCTATATTATTTTACCGATTGTTCAAATTCTTAACGGTGCATTGCGTGGAGCAGGGCTTTCTAAAGTACCAATGTATTTTATGGTAGGAAGTTTTGTTATTTTAAGACAAATCTATTTAATGATTACCGTTCCATTAACGCATAATCTAGCTTTTGTTTTTGCAGGATGGCCTGTTACTTGGGCAATTTGTGCAATTGGATTGTTAATTTATTATCGAAGAGTTAATTGGCTGCCAGATGAATAAAAGCTTAATTTTCGAGAGAAAATTAAGCTTTTTAAATAATTTTAGCTAAATCAATTTTAGGTTTAGGATGAGTAGAAACATTTTGATAATCAAATTGACGTAAATATTCAATTACTTGATTTGTCAAGTATGTTGGTGTAGATGCCCCTGAGCTAACAGCTGCAGCATGTTTTTCCTTTAACATAGATATATCAATATCATTAACACTTTCAATCATATAAGTGTCCTTATTAGCTTTTTCATGTGCGATACTAGCTAATTTTTTAGTATTGTTCGAATGAGGATCACCAACGATAAAAATGACATCAACTTCATCATTAATTTTTGCAATAGCTTCTTGACGTACAGTTGTTGCTTGACATGTTTCTTTAGCAACAATTAAATTATTTAGTTTTGTTTTAGCATATTCACATAAATCATAAACATCATATAAAGACATTGTCGTTTGATTTGTAATGACATAGTTTAAATTAGGATCAAGATTTTCAAAATCGGTTTTATTTTCAATCAGATGGATATGAGCAGGATCAATTGATAATGCTCCCTCTGATTCCGGATGACCAGCTTTGCCAATATAAAGAATTTCAATCCCTTGATTTAAATAATTTTTAATTAAGTCATGAGTCTTAATAACATCGGGGCAAGTAGCATTGATTACTTGAATATTTTTTGAATGAGCCTTTTTTATAACATTATGACTAGCTCCATGAGCAGTAATGATAACCGTTCCCTGGGAAACCTGATCTAATAATTCTTCACGCGAAGCACCTTTTTTATCAATCGTTTTGACACCTAAATTATTTAAAGCATCAACAATATATTGGTTATGGACAATCATGCCTAGAATATAAACATCATCTTGATGGGCTTGTTTTTTAGCTAATTCGATTGCACGAACAACCCCTTTACAATATCCTCTGGGTGTAATTGGATATACTTTCATTAAATCACCTCGTGGTTATTGTACCATATTTTCAAACTTTACGTCATCTGATTCTTCTTTTGTTTCTTTTTTCTCTTGATCGATAGGAGTAATATTTTGTTCAACCTCATCAAAGTCAATATCGTTAATATGATTAACTGCTTGAATGACTCTAAAAGCATTTTTAGTATTGTTGATAATAGGGCGGATTTGATAGACTAGAGGAATTACTTGATTAATGGTATAAACAGTTTTAGAGGCATAATGTAATGTTTTTTGTAAATTGGCGCGGGTTTTTAGTTTTCTATTAACAGGAAACCCTTGATTCATGGGATTCATTTGGGGATTGAAATTATTGTAGTAAAAATTTTCATCATAGAATGGGTTCATTTTTATCCCTCCTTTATTAATAATGTATGCAAATAATTAATAATTGTGATATTGAATACTTGTTATTTTGCTTGGAGTTAGAGGTTATTTTTGCAAAGGGCAATAGCTAGATAAAAATTGTTTGGGTAAACTATTGTTGTTTAACTATTTTATTTGTTTTTAAGTGGGATTTAGGTCTTTAAAACTAACTTTGAGGACTTAGAATAGAACATACTAAATCTATTTAAAGAATAGGTTTATTTTATTTGCTTTTTATTTTGGTTATGTTAAAATTAGTTGAATTTATCAAAGAAAGGAGTACAAAATGAGTACATTTACAAAATTTAAAATGCAGGAATTTTGTTTACAAACAATTGAAGAATTAGGTTTTCAAAAACCAACTCCAATTCAAGAACAAGTAATTCCTTTAGTGTATAAAAATAGTGATATTATTGGTATTTCACAAACAGGTACAGGAAAAACTCATGCCTTTTTGTTACCGGTAATGGATCGCATCGATCCTAAGAATAATAGTGTTCAAGCTGTAATTACAGCCCCGACACGGGAATTAGCAACCCAAATCTATAACAATGCTAAATTATTTACTAAATATAATAGTGAGATCAAAGTATCTTTGATCGTTGGAGGAAATGATCGTCAAAAGACCGTTAATAAACTAGCAGTTCAACCACATGTTGTTATTGGGACACCGGGAAGAATTAAAGATTTATCTTTAGATGAACAAGCTTTAAAAATTACAACTGCTTCAACTTTTATTGTTGATGAAGCTGATATGACGCTTGAATTTGGATATTTGGAAGATATTGATGCTGTAGCCGGGAAGATGCGTGATGATTTAAGGATGATGGTCTTTTCTGCAACGATTCCGCAGATGTTAAGACCGTTTTTAAAAAAATATATGAAATCACCAGTATTAGTAGAGATTGATGATGATAAAGTAACTACTGAAAATGTGGAACATATTCTAATTGCAACTAAGCATAAAAACCGTTATGAGGTATTAAAAAAGATTATTGAGTCGATTGATCCTTATGTATGTATTATTTTTGCTAATACTCGTAGTGATGTTGCCAGTACGACTAAAAAATTACGAGAAGACGGATTTAAAGTGGGAGAGATTCATGGTGATCTAGAACCTCGTGAACGTAAGCAAATGATGCGGCGAATTCAAAACAATGAATATCAATTTATTGTTGCAACGGATATTGCGGCTCGTGGAATTGATATTGATGGAGTATCGCATGTTATTAATATGGAATTTCCTAAAGAACCGGATTTTTATATTCATCGTAGTGGTCGTTGCGGCCGTGGAAATTATACTGGAATATGTTACAGCATGTATGATACAACCGATGAAGCAAATTTAAAAGTTCTTGAACGTAAAGGAATTCTTTTTAAAAATATGACGATTAAAAATGGTCAATTTGTTGATTTGGGTGATCGTTTAAAAAGAAATAAACGTCCTAAACAACAAACCGAATTAGAAAAGAAAGTTCAAAGTATTATTCGTAAACCAAAAAAGGTAAAACCTGGTTATAAAAAGAAACGTAAAAGAGAAGTTGAGCAAGTTGTTCGTAAACAAAAACGAGCAATGATTCAAAATGATATTCGCCGACAAAAGAAAGAAAGAGCTCGTGCAGCTCAAGCGGCTAAGAGGAATGGAGAAGAGAATTAATGATTATTGGTAGTCATGTTTCAATGTCAGGAAAAGAGATGTTATTAGGTTCAGTCAAAGAGGCATTATCATACGGGGCTAATACTTTCATGTTTTACACTGGAGCTCCCCAGAATACTGCCCGTAAGCCTATTGATCAATTACGCATTGAAGAAGCAAAAGAATTAATGAAAGAAAATGGAATTGAAATTGATAATGTTGTTGTGCATGCACCGTATATTATCAATCTAGCTAATACAACAAAACCTGAGACTTTTGAATTAGCAGTCAGCTTTTTAAAGCAAGAAATAGAACGTTGTAAAGCGATAGGAGCAACACGATTAGTTTTACATCCAGGTGCCCATGTAGGAGCTGGGAGTCAGATTGGTTTGGAAAGAATCGTTGAAGGATTGAATGAAGCAACAAAAGATTGTGGTAATGTTAAAATTGCTTTAGAGACAATGGCTGGTAAAGGAAGTGAATGTGGTCGAACTTTCGATGAATTGCAATATATTATTGAAAATGTTGATAATAATGAATGTTTAGGGGTCTGCATGGATACTTGTCATCTTCATGATGCTGGATTTGATTTAACTAAGTTTGATGATATTTTAACAGAATTTGATCAAAAAATTGGTTTGGAACGGTTATTGGTTGTTCATGTAAATGATTCTAAAAATGAGTGTGGAGCAAGTAAAGATCGTCATGAAAATATTGGATATGGTCATATTGGATTTGATACATTGAATATGATCGTTCATCATGATAAATTAAAAAGTGTTCCTAAGATTTTAGAAACACCATATATTGAAAAAATTGCTCCATATAAGGAAGAAATTGAGATGTTTAGAACTCAAACTTTTAATCCTAGATTAAAGTAATGGGGACAATTGGATAAAAAACTTTTAATTTTAAGGCAAGTAGAGATACTTGTCTTTTCACTTATATAATTGTAGAGAACTTCATTATAATGGCTATCGATCAGTGCATAGCGATTATTTTGAATTAAATTATAAATTAGTAATAATTGCTCTTCGTCAATATCAATATCCTGCTCATATACAAGCTTCTTAAACATCTTAAAATCTAAATTAAATAATTCATTGTAACTAGTGTTACTCATCATGTTTCCTCCTTTTTTTCAATTATATGCATAAAGTAAAAAAAGTAGTACTAAAATGTACTACTTAATCATTAATAAAATTTCTTTTTTTAATTCTTCAACCATATCTTCTTGTTTTACCTTGCGAATGATCTCACCTTTTTTGATCAGAAGACCTTCTTTAAAACCACCAGCGATTCCGATATCAGCATGTTTAGCTTCACCGGGACCATTTACAGCACAACCCATAATAGCTACGGTAATATTAGCGTTGATGGTATTTAAAAAATCTTCAATTTCTTGGGCTACGGGAATCAGATCATACTGAATTCTTCCACAGGTTGGACAAGAAACAAGAGTTGGGACATTATCAATTAGCTCTAATTCTTTCAAAAGTATTTTTGCTACTTTGATTTCTTCTAAGGGACTATCGCTTAAAGAAACTCGAATTGTATTACCAATTCCTTGATATAGAATCGTGCCAATCCCTAAACTAGATTTAATTGTTCCACCAAGCTTTGTACCGGCTTCTGTAACACCAATATGTAAAGGGTAATCAAAAGTTTCACTTGCTAGTCGATATGCAGCAATCGTAAGTAAGGTGTTTGATGATTTTAAAGAAATACAGATATCATAGAAACCTAGGCTTTCTAATATTTCAACATGCTTTTTCGCACTTTCAATCATTCCCTCAGCAGTAGGTTTGCCATATTTAGCTAAAATATCTTTTTCTAAAGAACCACTATTGACTCCGATTCGAATTGGAACGTGATGTTTCTTACAGGCATTTACAACCATTTCAACCTTTTCTGGAGAACCGATATTACCAGGGTTGATTCTAATTTTATCAATTCCTGATTCAATTGCCTGTAATGCTAAACGATAATCAAAATGAATATCAGCGACTAGCGGAATACTAACATGTTTTTTTATTTCTTTAATAGCTAGAGCGTCATCATTATTTAAAACTGCAAGTCGCACTAATTGACAGCCAGTTGCAGCTAGAGCATTTATTTGTTTCACAGTTGCTTCAATGTTTTTAGTTTTAGTATTTGTCATTGACTGGATAATTACTTCGTTATTACCACCAATAGTAAGGTTTCCCACTTTGATAGTTCTTGTTTCATTTCTCTTCATGAATTTCACCTCGTTAGAATTATAACATATCCTTCCTTATTAATAAAAATAAATGTTCTATTATATGGCTTTATTAAAGAAAAGGCTTACTAGGGAGTAGATATTTGTCTATTTTTATGGTAAAATTCTATCGTTTTTTATAGTTATTATTGTTTGGATAGATAGCAGTTATAACTTCAAGAAGATAAAAGAAAATAGGGGTCATTATGATGGAAAATAGTAAAGAAGAAAAGGTTACATCTGTAAGTACAGAAAATATTTACAAGCTAAATGGAAGAGTTCCTTTAAAAAAAGCAATTCCTTTTGGGTTGCAGCATGTTTTAGCGATGTTTGTTTCGAATTTAGCACCTGTATTGATTGTATGTGGTGCAGCACTTGTAAGAGGAACAGGAGAACATTTAACTTCAGCTGAGATCACGCAATTGCTGCAATGTGCAATGTTTGTAGCTGGGATTGGAACCTGCATGCAACTTTATCCAGTTTGGAAGATTGGTTCGAAATTACCTGTTGTTATGGGTGTTAGTTTCACTTTTTTAGGAAGTTTATTAGTAATTTGTACGAACCCAGACTTAGGATATGAAGGGATGATCGGAGCGGTCATCTTAGGTGGGATCTTTGAGGGAATTGTCGGATTGAGTGCAAAATACTGGAAACGTTTTTTAACTCCAGTTGTATCAGCTTGTGTAGTAATTGCAATTGGACTTTCACTTTTATCAGTTGGAATGGATTCATGGGGCGGTGGAAATGGTGCTGCTGATTTTGGGTCATGGTATCATTTATTAGTTGGTACATTCACTTTAGTTGTCTGTTTAGTATCACGTTATTTACTGAAAGGTGTTTATAAAAATTTAAATATTTTAGTGGGACTTATTTTTGGATATTTACTATCTGTTATTTTTACGGTCGCAAATATTGCTCCGATGGTGGATTTTTCAGGAATAACAAAAACAATACAAGAAGTAGGTTTTTTTAGTATTCCCAAGTTAGTTTTTTTTACGAGTCATACACCAGTTTTTGATTTAGGAGCATTCTTCACTATTGCAATCGTATTTTTGGTATCTGCTGCAGAAACAACAGGAGCGACTACAGCAGTGTGTACCGGTGCTTTAGAACGTGATATTAAGATGGAGGAACTACAAGGTTCACTTGCTGTTGATGGCCTTTCTAGCGCAATTTCAGGGTGTTTTGGTTGTATTCCTTTAACATCTTTCAGCCAAAATGTGGGATTAGTTACGATGACAAAAGTTATTAATCGTTTTACCATTTTAGTAGGGGCATTGATTTTAATTTTAGCATCCCTATTTCCACCGTTAGGAGCATTCTTTAATTCCTTACCACAAGCAGTTTTAGGTGGATGTACAGTGATGATGTTTGGTTCAATCATGTATGAAGGAATCAAAATGCTTAAAGAAAATGAGTTTGATGAGCGCACAATGATCATTGTTTCATTAGCTTTTTGTATTGGGGTAGGATTAACTCAAACTTCGGGTAATTTTTTTGCAGCTTTTCCACCAGTAGTGGGAGATATATTTAATGGTAATGCTGTTGCAGGTGTATTTGTTGTATCTTTGTTATTAAGTTTGGTGCTTCCGAAAAAGAAAGAAGCAAAAAAGTAAAAATGCTTAAAGAATCATAATTGATTCTCTAAGCATTTTTTTTAATTGTTTCAAATTGATTTAATAGTTCTTCAAAATATTTAAATGCATCTTCATAAATTTGATCATCTAAAGGATCAACACCCGCTTGTTTTAAAAGCTCAACAGGTGCTTTGCTGCCTCCAGATTTCAAGAAATTTAAGTAGTCAGTTACTTGCTGCTGATTACCTTTTAAAATACGATTAACTATGGCTAAGGCAACGGTCATACCTAACGTATATTTATATACATAATAATCATAATAGAAATGTGGTACATAATAACATGACCAGCCAACTAGTTCATCCATAGTTACATCTTTTCCATAATATTCTTGGTTAAGTCGTGCATATAGATCAGTAATAACTTTTGATGATAATGGTTCATTATTTTCTGCCATCGTGTGCAATTTATATTCAAAATCAGCAAACATTGGCTGTCTAAAAATCAAACCAACACAGTTTTCTAATTGTTCATAAATAAAGTATGCTTTTTCTTGATCATTTTTAGCATTTTTGATCATATAATTAATCAGTAACGTTTCATTAACAGTTGAAGCAACTTCAGCAACAAAAATACGATAATTAGCGTTAACTGCATCTTGATGATGATTAGATAAATAACTATGAACACTATGACCAAGTTCATGGATCATAGTAGAAAGAGAATTATAGTCACCAATAAAATTCATTAAGATAAAAGGATTAGTGTCATAACTACCACTAGAATAAGCACCAATTCGTTTACCTGGTGTAGGATAATAATCAATCCAGCGTTCATTTCGAGCTTTATTAATAATGTCCAAATAATCTTGACCAAATGGTCTAAGACATTCATTAATAATTTCAAAACACTGATCAATCGTATACTTTTTGTTGATTGAAGATACTAGTGGAATATTTAAATCATAATTATAAATAACATCTTTCTTTAGAAGCTCTTTTTTTAGTCGGTTATAGCGATGAAATAAGTGTCGATATTTGACGTTTGCACTTTCTAAAACTTTAAAAAATAATTCACTAGGAACATCATCATCAAAAACGCTAGCTTCAAGAGCACTATTGAATTTACGTACATCGGCATAAAAAGCATCCTTTTTCATTACCCCGGCCAATGTTTGAGCAAAGACATTTTCATAGCGCTGATACTCTTTAAAGAAATTAGTATATGCTTGTTTACGTACTTTTTCATCTTTATTCTTTAGGAATTGGTTTAAAGTAGCATTATTTAATGTTTTCAACTTTCCATCTTCTTCAACATCTTCATATTCAAGACGAAGAGCATTGAATACTTGACTAGAAGTATCAGCAATACTTTCCACTTTAGCTAATAATTCTTCTTGTTCTTTGGGCAGAATATGTGCTTCATATGATAATAATGAATTAATCTTGTAAGTATATTTTTCTAATTTTGGATCTTTTAAATATTCCAGTACTTTATCTTTAGCCTCAATGATTTCATTATCGACAAATGATATTTGTACTGACGAAGCTTCTAAAACTCCCATTATAGTGGCCATCATAGTTTGATATTCCTGATTTTTTGGTTCGACATCACAATTTAAATGAGCATAGCAATATAATTTATTCATTAATCGTTCAACCGTATCTTTTGTTGTTAAAAAATTATAAAAGCTATCAATACTATTACAAATTTTACCTTTGAAAGTAATTAGATCATTAATTAAAGATTTAGTTTTTTCTAAATCCTGATAGAAAGCTTCATGGCTATTATAGATAGTACTTAAGTCCCATGTATCTTTAATATCAATATCTTTTCTCTCCATACAATTTTCTCCTTTAAAATAAAAACCCTATCATTAGATAGAGTTTACTAATTTAGCTAATCTAGATTTTTGTCTGCTAGCATAGTTTCTATGATGAATTCCTTTAACTACAGAAGCATCTAATTTAGAAGCTACTTCGTTATAAGCTTTTACTGCTTCATCTTTATTTCCAGCTTCAACTTCAGCTAATACTTTTTTGATTGCAGTTTTTAATGCTGATTTATATGAAGTATTTTTTGCTCTTTTTTGGTTATCATTTTTATACCGTTTAATTTGTTGTTTCATATTTGCCATGATCTTTCACCTCGCTTCATTTCTTGCTTTTACATTATATAAAAATAATCCAATAAATGCAACTTTTTTTTGAATTGATACGATATTATTGGACAAATATGTATTAAATTTCCATAATTGGTGATATTTATAATAGGTGATAGGATGAATTTTAGTAATATACGTAGTGATTTAGCAACCGAATCGCTAGAGCAACTAGAAGTTGGTAAGCATTATCAAAAGGAAGAGTATGTTAATGATGGTGTTAAGGTTGAAAAAGTTTCGATCCTTCAGGCTCATCAAAGTATTAATCAGGGGATTGGAACTTATATCGAAATAAGTTTTAAAGACTATTTGGAACAAACTGCTATTATTAAGGAAGTTGTAAATAATTTAAAGCCATTAATTGATAAGATTGATTATCCTAAGATTTTGATGGTAGGGTTAGGTAATCAATATTTAACTAATGATGCGATTGGCCCACGAACTTTAAGGGATGTGCGGATTACTCATTTTCTTGATGATGAAGACAAATTAATTAATCACTATTATGATATTTTAGGTATTGCTCCTGGGGTGATGGTGCAAACAGGGATGGAAACTGGAGCGATTGTAAAAGCGTTAGTGGATAAAGAGGATATTGATCTTGTAATCGTTGTAGATGCCCTCTGTGCTAAAAATTATCATAAATTAGCTCATGTAATCCAAATTAACGATGTAGGGATAAATCCTGGTAGTGGGATAGGTAATTATCGTCAGGCAATCAACGAGGAGACTGTGGGTGCTAAGGTAATTGCAATTGGTATACCAACTGTTATTTATGCAAGCAGTTTAGTAAGTGATGTCTTAAATTATACGCTAGATTACTTTGGTGATAGTTTAAATCCAATAAGTAAATTAAAAGTAGGAAAGCGTGAACGTTATCATGGGAGCTTAAATGAACAGCAAAAAGAAATGATGTTAGGACAATTAGGAAAATTGGATGATAGTGAATTAGAGCTGTTATTTAATGAAATATTGAATCCGATTGATTGTAATTTTGTATTAAGTGATAAGCAAATTGATGAACAGTGTGAAATTATGTCAAAAATAATAAGTAAAAGTATTAATGCGTTAAGGTACTAAATCCTACAATTCATGCATACTATTGTATTGTATAGTATAGTAGGTGATGCAGATGAGACTTAAAAATACGTTTTTAATTTTATTGAAATTGGCGGTTATTGTAGGTTTAATTGTTTATCTTCCAACTAAAGTAAGCGGATCAAATGCCCAAGTTATTAATGCAATTAATAATGAACAAAATAATCCAACTACTCCAGTGGCAACCAATCCAACCAACACTAGTTTTGTTCCCACGAAAGATAAAAAGATTCATATTTATAATACTCACCAGGGTGAAGAATATGATGGTTTTAATGTCGTAGAAGGAGCTAATTATTTAAAAGATTGTTTAAATAATAAAGGATACCAGTGCGATGTTGAAGGAAATGATTTTGAAGGCTATAAAGCGGTTCATAAAATAGCTTATAATAAATCATATACGGTATCTAAAATGTATCTTGAAGAGAGTTTAAAGCTTAGTGGTGGTTATGACTTAATTATTGATTTTCATCGCGATTCGATTTCTAAAGAGCTGTCAACCATTAGCCATGATGGAAAATCATATGCTAAAATCATGTTTGTTGTAGGTAAAAGCAGTGGTAAATTTGATGCGGTTAATCAGCTTTCACAAAAACTGTCAGATTTAGCTAATGCAACAGTTCCAAAAATCAGCCGTGGTGTTTATGTGAAAAAATCTCACTATAATCAAGGAATTAGTGACAATATGGTTCTAATAGAGGTTGGCGCTCAAAGTAATACTAAAGAAGAAGTTCAAGCGACAGTAGAAATTATTGCTAAAGCGATTGGAGAATATTTAGGATGAAAAATTTTTTAATTGATCTTTGTTTAGTTGGATTATTGTTATTTATGATTAATGGTTTATTTGGAGACTACGGAATCCAAAAAGCTGTATTTGACAAGAATATTACTCAGTTTGAAGAGGATGTTAAAGAACAAAAACCAATTACTACCGATTATGGAACTACTAATGATAATGAAGAAAATACATTATCATTAGTAGTTAAACAGATTAGTGAAGTTTGTATTAAAGTTATTGAAACATTAGTATTGATTATTTCCAATATTATTAGTACACTTTTATAGTAAGAAAGTGATGGTGTATATTATGAAAGATGCAAAAATAATATTTATGGGAACAGCAAGTTTTTCTAAACAGGTTTTAGAAAAATTGTTGGAAAATAATTATAATGTTGTTGCTGTAGTAACTCAGCCCGATCGTTTTGTTGGTCGTAAAAAGGTGTTAACAATGCCTGAAGTTAAAGAAGTTGCTTTGGCTTCTGGGATACCAGTTTATCAGCCTTTAAAAATTAAGGAAGAATATCAGGAAATCATAGCCTTAGAGCCGGATTTAATTATTACTGCAGCTTATGGACAAATTGTTCCAGAAGCAGTTTTAAATGCTCCTAAAATAGGTTGTATCAATGTTCATGCTTCATTATTACCTAAATATCGTGGTGGCGCGCCAGTACATTATGCAATCATGGAGGGTGAAGAAGTTACAGGGGTAACGATCATGTATATGGTCAAAAAAATGGATGCTGGAAATATTATTTCTCAAGTCGAAGTGCCAATTGGAGCAGAGGAAACAACGGGAGAATTATATGAGCGTTTGAGTATTGCTGGAGCAGAGTTGTTACTAGAAACCTTACCGAGCGTACTTGCTGGTACAAATGAGTCAATTGCCCAAGATGAAAGTTTAGTTACATATTCACCAACAATTAGTCATGAACAAGAAAAAATAGATTTTAGTAAGAGTGCTCTTCGAGTATATAATCAAGTACGTGGAATGAATCCATGGCCAGGTGCTTATACCACTTATCAAGGTAAAGTTGTAAAGATCTGGGCCGGTAAAATTCATGTATGTGAAAATGCCCTTAAGCACCACGCTCATCAAGAAAATGGAACAATCGTTAAGATCTTTAAAGATGCAATTGGGGTTAAAACTGGTGAAGGAATATATTTAATTACAGAATTACAGCTAGCTGGAAAGAAGCGAATGTTAGTTAAAGATTATTTGAATGGAAATAATATTTTTGAAGTTGATAGTAAATTCGAATAAGCAGCCTAATGGTTGCTTTTTTTATAAATTAAAAGATATAATTAGAGAAGATACAAAGGAGGAAATAGAAATGATTATTTCAACTTTAAGCAGTTATCCTAATAAAAAAGTAGTTAAAGACTTAGGCATAGTAGTCGGCTATGATGATGCTATACGAGCTTTTCGAGTAACAATGGGAGTGGAAGAATATATTGTCAAAGCTCAAGAAAATTTAGCTAAAGCTGCTGAAAAATTAGGTGCCAATGCTGTATTGGGGGTTTGCTTTGATTTGCGTGATTCAAATAAACCGGTTTTAATGGGAACAGCTGTTGTTTTAGAAGATTTAGAGTAATTCTAAGTCTTTTATTTATTATTGTTTAGATTAATATTTTGTTTTGTTTGTAGTACAATATAACTACGGAGGTTGTGTAAGTATGAGAATGGTTGATTTAATTGAATTAAAGAAAAATAATCATGAGTTAACAAAAGAACAAATCCATTTTATTATTAAAGGATATAATGATGGCAATATTCCAGATTATCAGATGAGTGCTTTTTTAATGGCAATATGTTTTAATGGGCTGTCTAAACATGAAACGGCTATCTTAACTGATGAAATGCTTCATAGTGGGGAAATAATTGATCTAAGTGAAATTGCAGGTGTAAAGGTTGATAAACATTCAACAGGTGGTGTTGGAGATAAAACATCTTTAGTTTTAGGACCAATGGTTGCAGCTTGTGGGGTTAAAGTTGCTAAGATGTCGGGGCGTGGTTTAGGTCATACAGGGGGAACATTAGATAAATTAGAGTCGATTCCGGGTTTGCAAATTCAAATAAGTAAAGATGATTTTATTAAACAAGTTAATGAAATCGGTATCGCGATTATTGGACAAAGTGCTACACTAGTACCGGCTGATCAAAAAATGTATGCACTGCGTGATGTAACTGCAACTGTTGATTGTATCCCTTTGATTGCTTCATCGATCATGTCAAAAAAATTAGCGTCTGGCAGCGATACTATTTTATTAGATGTAAAATATGGGGAAGGTGCTTTTATGCAAACTAAAGAGGAAGCTAAGCGCTTGGCACAAACAATGATTGAAATTGGACAACATCTAGGTAAAGATACTCGAGCAGCTATTTCAAACATGAATCAACCGCTAGGAAAAGCAATCGGGAATTCTTTAGAGGTAATTGAGGCGATTGATACATTAAATGGAAGTGGTCCTGAGGATCTTTTAAATCTTTGTCTTGAAGCTGGCAGTCATATGTTAGTACAGGCCAAAAAATGCAAAAATGAAGAGTCCGCTTTAAAAATGCTTAAGCGGGTAATTGATACTGGTCAAGCATTAGATAAATTTAAAGAAATGGTTAAATATCAACATGGAAATGATGAGTATATTGGTAATCCTGAGTTGTTTACTAAAGCTAAACTAATTATTGAGGTTAAAGCTAAGCAAGCTGGGTATATTCAAACTCTTGAAGCTAAAACATTAGGAATAGTTTCAATGAAATTAGGCGGTGGTCGTCAGACTAAGGATGATGTTATTGACCATAGCGTAGGGATTATCTTAAATAAAAAAGTTGGAGATCAATGTAAGGTGGGAGAAGTATTAGCTTATATCCATGCAAATAATGAAGTAAGCGATGAATTAATTAACGAATTATATGGAGCTTATAAAATTGTTGATTTTTTTGTTGAAAAACCGATACTAATTGATGAAATCCTTGTATAATATAGTCATAACGGAGGATAAAGATGGGTAAATATTTATTTTTTGACATTGATGGAACTTTAATTGGTCCAAGTAAACGAGTAACTAAGAATACTGAAGAAGGAATAAAGAAAGCACGGGCAAATGGTCATAAAACATTTTTATGTACGGGACGTGCTCCGGTGTCGATAATGAAATCGATACGGGATATTGGATTTGACGGAATAATTTCTTCAGCCGGTGGTTTTGTTAGTATTGATGGTAAATACATCTTTGAGAATTTTATTAACCAGTATGTTTTATCAGAAGTAATGCTTTTATTTACTAATGCTAAAATTTTATTTAGCTTAGAAACTAAAGATGCTTTGTATCAAACACCAGGTGTCCAAGATTTTTTTGAAAAGAAGCAAGCAAATATTCTTGAAGGAAATCTTGAATTAGCACGTTTTTTAGAAGAGCGTAGAAATGAAGAAGTACGTTTACCAATCAGTGAATTTAACATTTTGCAAACGAAAGTAACAAAAGTATGTTTTATTGCAGAAGATAAGTTGGCATTTTATGACTGTGTAAAGTATTTAAGTGAGTTTTTTAATATCGTTATTTTTTCTAAGGAAACAGACGATTTTATTAATGGTGAAATTATTTTAAAAAATTGTACTAAAGGTGATGCAATGAAACGAGCAGTTGCATATCTAGGTGGAGATATGAAAGATACGATTGCTTTTGGTGACAGTATGAATGATTTTCAAATGATTAGCGAGGCAGCTTATGGAGTAGTATCGTATTTAGCTCCTGATAAGTTGAAAGCAATTGCGGATGATACATTTGAAGAGCCTGATGATGATGGAATCTTTAAGTGTCTGCAGCGATTAGGTTTAATTTAAATTGGGGTAATGTAAAAGAGGTTTATCTTGACATTAGGGAAAGTGTTAAAAAGAATTAGAAAAACAAAGCAGATTCCCCAAAAAGAAATTGTTAAAGTGTTGAAAATCAGTAAGAGTACTGTCTATCGATTTGAAAAAGGTGGAAACATTGACACCAATAATTATCTTAAGTATTGTGAGTATTTGGGTATTGATGCAGGAATTCCTTATTTTATCAGCAATCATGATGATTTTTATCGACTGTTTAATCGAATTACACGAAGTTCATTTGATTATGAAGTATTTGAGCTGGCTTTTTCAAAAGCTTTAATTAAGACCGCTGAACAAATATTTGATAATTACACATAACAGTTAAAAGGCCTATAATTTAAGTTAGAGCCTTTTTTCTTTATAAGCAAAATAAAACGCTTGTATTAATTACAAGCGCATTATTTTCGTTCAAATTTTATATACGCTACAATATTTGCTAAAACAATCATTACTAAACCAACGATTACAAATGTCAACATGTAAGAGTTTAAGGTACTTGTAAAGAAATTATAGAAATATGCAGGTGATAAACTGATTTTATCAATAAATTTACCAATATAGATAAAGAATGGTAAAGCGAAACACATTAAACCAGAAGCCGATAGGGCATATGAGAAATAGCGTCTTCTACCTTGATAATGACTATATAGGCGATATAATAAGAAACTTGCTAATCCGATTAAAACAACTAAAGCTGCTGCCGCAATTAAAAAGATTCCATCATATGTATTTATAACATCAATAACAAGGGCTAGATAAGGGAATGATAAATAGCTTTTGTATAAATCAATCAAGTTACTTTTCAGTACGCTAATTGCTTCTTGTGATTCACTATTAATAATAATATTATTAGTTGTTAAATAGTTATCTATATCCTGGGTAAGTTTTGTTTCAAATTCAGTTGTGTTAATAGTGGTTTCACCACCATCAAAGGCATTATTAATGTATTTTTCCATTGCTGTTTTAGCAGTATCTTCATCAACATAGTTTTCAAACATTTCTATAGGAAATCCTGTTGACTGTGTTTCTTGCTGGATCTCTTCATTTAATGATACAACTGATTGTTTATAAAAATCAGCTCCATCCATTTTAGAAATTAAGAAACTTGGAGACATAACAGTAAAACGAGTTACTGTTAGAACTACTAAGATACTTAGAAAGATTGCAATTAATAATGATAAAATATACGATAATGTAGTTCGACTACTTGATTTTTTTCTTGCCATGTTATTGTCCCTCCAAGATCGTTGGACCACTTATTTTATCTGCATAAACAAATAAACGGTCAGCTTTGTAACCAATCAATTCGAATGGATAACATGTATATAAGATCAATTGTTCTTTCTCGCTTTGGGCAAGATCGTAATTTGATTCATCAGTAGCTTTACCAATTTTAGTATCTGTTATTTTATATTCAAAATCACCATAATGGGTAGATATTTTAATAATATCTCCAACATTGACATCACCTAAACATTCAAAGTAAGGCAATGAGTGACCGGCAATTAATGAAGTACGGTTAAATCCTGGTAAAAATGAACCGTTGAATAATCCAGCGCCTTTACGAAGCTGATCATTACCATCACCATAGTATAGGTTAATTGTCTTGTTGACAGAATCAATGGTTATTTTACCAAATAGGTCACCATAAGAAGGCATTACTACTTCTGAAGCTTTAATAGTAGCAGAACTAACTAGTTTATTTTTATATAGATCTTTGTTGCTGTTATCATTTAAATTTGGTGCATGTTCACTAGCAACAAGACTGTAAATAGACATGACTGGTTCAATAATTGGACTAATTATTAAAAATAATACTAGGTAGCAGATAATGGTAAAAGATAATGGCACTAATACTAGTGCCATTATCTTTTTTTGCTTATGTTTTAATCGCACGATTATTTAACTAAAAGTTGTTTTCTCTTAGCGTAATATCCTGCACCGAATAATACAGCTACAAGTCCAGCTGCCATTACAGCAGTTTGAGTGAAATCATAACCAGTCTTTTTGATAACGTTTGTAGTTGAATAAACAACTTCGCTACCTTTGTAAACAGTGACAGTACCATCAGCACCAACTTTAATAGTTAACCCAAGTACATCAGCTGCAGCTTGAGCGAAACCTAAAATTGCAGTGGCATGAGCACCTTTGATAGAAGCGATATCTTTAATATGATTAGTTTGCATATAAGATTTTGCTCCTTCAATGTTGTTCAAAATAGTAGTCACTTGAGCAGCTGTAACATCATTGTTAGTTAAGTAATTTTTAGCAGCATTAATATCAGCAGCTTTTAGATTAACTTTAACTCCATCAACTGTAACACCAGCTTCTAAAGCATCGATGATTTTTTGTTCATCAGCAGTGATAGAACCAACAGCACCAACAGTTGAGATAGTTGCAACAAACATTAAGCAAGCTACCATTAAAGAACTTAAAAGTTTCTTCATCTTGTCCCCTCCTTTTTAGTTTTAGAATATTTGCGAAAGATACACAAATATACACATATATAATATATCTTTTTTGGCATAATAACAAGTAATTAGTTAAATTTAGTTATTTAAATTTGAGATAATTTTGTGACAATGATAAAAAATACAAAAAAATATTAAAAATTTGATATATAAAAAACAATTTATTTATGATATAATAATATCTTTTATATTTTTTTTAAGTTAATTACTGTTAACTATAAAAAAACACTTTAATTTTATTAAAAATTAAAGTGTTAAACTAGTTTGTTTATTTTAGATAACCTAATTTAGTCATTTTATCAGTAAGCTGTTTTGCTAATAATTCATTATATTTGCTATTTCCATTTATCTTGTCATCTAAAAGACTAGACGGAGTATTTTTATTAGCTAGATTTGTTTTATCTTGAGCAGTTTCTGTAATTCCTGCATCTTTTAAACCGCTTGTTAATAAATAACTTTTAAAATCTAAATAATGATCACCATGTGTTGTCTTCAATAAATTATTTGTAGCATCACGATCATCTTGAGTTAATGATACAACAATATATTTATCAGTGTTAAATGCACTAATAATTTGTTTTTGATATTCAGCTAAGCTTCCTTGAACACTTTCTTCATAAGAACCAGTAAATAATATTAAGATGTTATCCTTATTAATTTCAGGTTTTGTTACTTCTATTTTAGTTAAAGTATTGATTTTACTACTTTCACCAGCTTTTGAACGTTTGAAAACTAAACGATTATTAGCTGTATCATAATTGATGGAACCTTCAATGTTATTGATTGTACATTTATCAATATTGGTCTTACTTGTTAAAATAGCATTTACGGCCTGGCCATTTTTATCTAATAAGGTAATTGTAGTTTCTTCACTTTTTGCAGGAATCGTAAAGTTATTAACATAGATTTCACTAACGCCAAATTTAATTGCTAAAGCAAGACTGTTAATAGAGTCATCTCCAAAAGTAGTAATAGTTGTATTAATGCTATTTTCTAAATATTTGGGATAACTGGTATTTTTGCTAGTTCCAATCGTTGTACTATCACCAACGCAATAGATAGTTGGTAATTTGTTTTCTAACGATGTTTGATTATTGTTTTTAGAAGTATCGACAGTTTGATTATCTTGCTTGAATTTTTTTGCTAACTGGTTGGTTTGGTAACGATCATAGGCAAATAATGCTACTATTAAAATACAAAGAATTGGAACAACAATAAGAAAAATACTGTTTTTTTTATTTTTCATTGTTAGTAATAGTAGTAATATCCATTGCTAGAGCCATCTTGCTCTACTTGAGTTAATACTGTTCCAAGGATATTGACATTATTCTTTTGTAAGATTTCGATTGAAGCCTTAGCATCTTTACGACCAGTTAGTTGTGATGAGCAAACAAAGATTGTTCCATCAACCACATTACCAATCGGAATAGCATCACTAACTAACATAATTGGAGGACAATCAATGATAATAAAATCGTATAATCCTTTTAATTCATTAATAAAGTCTTCGAAGATTTGACTACTTAATAATTCACTAGGGTTTGGTACTTTGACCCCAGAAGTTAAAACTGATAATTTTCCTACAAACGATTCATCTTCAATGAATTGGAAACATTTTGAACTAATTTTTTTAGTTTCACCATATTCGATCAAAGCGTTAGTTAATCCTCGTAAGTTCGATAGTTTTAAATAATGATGTTGGGTCGGTCTTCTTAAATCAGCATCAATCAATAAGACATTTGCATATTTCGTTGCATATATCATCGCTAAGTTTAATGATGTAGTACTTTTTGATTCACTAGGAATTGAAGATGTCACATTGATTGCTTTAACATTTTTACCAACAGTAGAATATTCGATGTTTGTTCTAATGTGGCGGTATACTTCTTTAAAATCGATTTTCCCATGCTTTTTATCTGGCGAAGTAATCAGATATGTGTCTTTTTCACTCTGTTTTTTATTCTTTTTAAACATTTATTTTCTCCTTTTAAACCAAGGTAATTTAGATATTTTACGAACTTTTATTAATTCAGGCGCATGTCCATTGATAATGGCTAGAGGGTTATCATACATGAGTCTAGTTAAATCCTCAGCTTGATATTTTTTTGCTAAAACTTCATATGTCTCTTGGAGATTAACACTACGTTTACCATTAGGGCGATGAACATCATTAGCGATTACATGAACCATACCATTATCTAATAGCTGGTATGCATTTTCTTGAATCATACTACCATGGATTCCTAATAAACTAGTGCTGTTAACTTGAATAATATAGCCACGATCAATCCACTCTTGAATTAGATTTAAATCAATACTATGATGAAAATAACGTTCTACATGAGCGATAACAATTTTTTGCTTTATTCCATATTCATATAGACGATCATCATAATCTTCGGGTAATTTTTGAGTAACATTAAATTCAACAAGTAAATACGGTCCATTGTTAATAGTTAAATATTGATGATTATCTAATAGTTCTAGATAGTCTCCATTAAGCATAACTTCACAACCTGAATAGATTTCAATTTGATATTCTTTGGCAAGCTTTTTTAATTCCTCAATCCGTTCTTTAATTTGTTCAAACTCTTTTGCTGTAGTTGTTCCTGGAGTAAGATGAGGAGTTGCTACAATTTTAGTAATATTTTGAATTTGAGCTTTTTTTAATGCTGCCTGTGCATCTTCTCGAGTTTCAATACCATCATCAACATTCCAAGCATAATGACTATGTATATCAATAAATGCCATGGTTATTCCTCAAAGAAAGGGACGATTCCCAATAGAGGGACCCCTAGATATTGTTCAGCTTGTTCACCGTTTTTAATTTTAGTATCTAATAGGTATGTAAGTAATAAATACCCCAAACTAATAACGATACCGGCTACTGCCCCAATAATAACATTTTTAACCATGCTTGGTGAAACTGGATTAGGATTTACTTCAGGCTGATCAACGATCGTAACATTTGTCACATCTAGCTTTTCTTGGATTAAAGTTGTAAAAACACTAATTGTTTCATCAACGATTCTTTTAGAAAGTCCAGGATCAACAGTTGTTGAAGAAATTTCAATAATTTGTGTATCAGTAGTATTTGTAATACTTAATGAACTGCGTACTTCGGCAGAAGTAATATTTAAGTTTTTAGCAACTTGATCTTGAATGTTATTACCTTGTAATAATTTAACATAGTTATTTACCATCATTTTATTTGTGTTAACTTGAGTTGAGTCTAATGATCCATTAACTACATCAGCTTTTAATAATACACTTCCTTGTGACTGGTATTTTTTACTTATTAGAAAGGTAGTTGCAGAAGCTGCAATAATTATTCCGACTAAGGCTAAGATAATAATCAAGCGAATATTCTTTTTCAGTAATTTCAATAATTGTGATAAGTCGATTTCAACTTCATCATTTAATTCATTTTTATCCATAAGTCCTCCCATTATTAATATATTGAATAAAACTATTCCAAAACGTATTATCCTTTATAAGCGGATAAAATGCAAGAAATTACCAATAAAAATTAATATTTATTGTAGAAAAATGTTAAAATAGAATGTGTGACAGAGTTGTTATTTTATAAATTTAAAAAAAAGAATGAAAATAAGATTAAATTTATGATGGATATTGTCGGTAATTGTAATAAAATAGAGAAAATATGGAAAATCACTTGATTTATTGTCTTAAATTAATCATAATTGCCTTGTATATTTGATAGAATCTTTTATCATGCTTAAAAATAGAATGTTAAATGATTTTAGAAAATCGAGAAATGATAAGTAGTTACTTTTCTGAGTTTCTAGAAGGGAGATAGAACAGAATGAAAAGATTGGGAGAAAAGACGCAACTGAATATTAGACGAATATTTTTAGTTAGTTTTGATGTTATTAGCATTATAATTGCTGCATATGGATCTTTATTATTGAGATTCAATGGACCTATTGAGTCTCAGTATCTACATAGAGTAAATATATTGATTGGTTCAATGATATTAATTGGATTAGCAATCTTTATTACTTTTCGTCTATATCATAGTTTATGGCAGTTTGCATCGATAATTGAACTAAAAAATATTATATTTGCGTCGATTATGAGTGCCATAGCAAATATCTTAATATGTGAATTGACTGGAAATCCATTACCAAGAAGTTGTTATTTTATTTACTTTTTATTATTAGTATTGATGGTTGGGGGAAGTCGATTTATTTATCGTTTTATTAGGTTATATGCGGCGCGTCATAATATAAGGGGAAGAAAAGAGCAACGACCTTTAGAAAAAGTAATGATTATTGGTGCCGGAGTTGCTGGGGAAAAAGTTTATAAGGAGATTTTAGGTTCAAAGAGTATCTATAAAGAAGTTATTTGTTTTATTGATGATGAGCCAAGTAAATGGAATCGAACAATTCATGGGGTTTCAATATATGGTGGTCGTGATAAGATCATTGAAGCTGTAAATAAATATAAGATAGAAGAAATTATGGTAGCGATGCCTTCAGCAAGTAAAAGAGATTTAATCGATATCTTTAATATATGTAAAGAAACAAAATGTAAGTTAAAAAAGTTGCCTGGAATATATCAGTTTATTAATGAAGATGTTCATATTTCTGATTTAAAAGAGGTTGAGATTCAAGATTTATTAGGACGTGATCCAATAAAAGTTAATTTAGCTGATATTATGGGCTATGTAACCGATAAAGTTGTTATGGTAACAGGTGGGGGCGGATCAATCGGTAGTGAATTATGCCGTCAAATTGCTGCAAATAAACCAAAACAATTAATAATTGTAGATATTTATGAAAATAATGCTTATGATATTCAATTAGAATTAAAGCATAATTATCCAGAACTTAATTTAGAGACTTTAATTGCTTCTGTAAGAAATGAAGTCAAGGTCAATAAATTATTTGAGATTTATCATCCTGATATTGTTTATCATGCGGCTGCACATAAACACGTTCCTTTGATGGAAGATTCGCCGAATGAGGCAATAAAAAATAATGTTTTTGGAACATTAAATGTTGCTCGAGCTGCAGATAAATATAATGCACAAAAATTTATTTTGATTTCGACTGATAAAGCAGTCAATCCAACTAATGTGATGGGTGCTACAAAAAGGTTATGTGAAATGATTGTTCAAACTTACAATAAAAGATCACAAACTGAATACGTTGCTGTAAGATTTGGCAATGTTCTAGGTTCGAATGGCTCGGTAATTCCAATATTTAAAAGACAAATTAAAGAAGGTGGACCTGTAACAGTAACTCATCCTGATATAATTCGTTATTTTATGACAATCCCTGAAGCAGTATCGTTAGTTCTTCAAGCAGGTGCCTATGCTAAGGGTGGTGAAATTTTTATTTTAGATATGGGTGAGCCAGTAAGAATAGCTGATATGGCAAAAAATTTAATTAAATTATCTGGTTATGAACCGGATGTTGATATAAAAATCGAGTATACTGGATTAAGACCAGGAGAAAAGTTATATGAAGAATTACTTATGGAAGAGGAGGGGCTTCAAGATACTCCTAATCATATGATTCACATTGGAAAACCGATTGAGATGAATGAGGATACATTTGTTGAAAGATTAATAAATTTAAAAGAAGCTGCATATGGAGAAACAGATGATATTCGTTCATTGATTAAGGAACTTGTGCCAACTTACCAATATGGTATTACTCCAAAGAGAAGAAAGACACCAGAAATAAAGAAAGATTCACATGTTCAAGTTAATGAACAAGTTCAAGTTAGTAAAACTGTAAATATTTAAAAATGATTAATCGTGGTAATCGTCGCTATGTCGCGTTGCCATGGCTAATTTGTAATATGCAAAAGGCCAGTCTGCATTTTTATGTGGACTGGCGAAGCATACCCAAATGGAGGAATGGCATGTATGAAAATTGGTATGTGATTCAAGTCAGAACTGGTAAAGAGGAAAAAATCAAGAATACTTGTGAAAAGCTTATTTCAAGGGATATTTTAGAAGAATGTTTTATTCCAAAATGTATTAGATTAAAAAAATATCAAGGAACTTGGAAAGAAGTTGATGAAGTTTTATTTAAAGGCTATGTATTTATGATTAGTGATCATATTGATGAACTATTTAATAAGTTGAAGCTTATTCCTGATTTAACGAAGGTTTTAGGTAATGATGGTGAATTTATTTGTCCGATTTTAAAAGAAGAAGCAATTTTTCTTTTGAAATTTGGAAAAGAAAAACATATTGTTGATCTTTCTCAAGGTTATATTGAGGGTGATAAAATCAATATTATTAGTGGTCCCTTAGTGGGATATGAAGGAATGATCAAAAAGATTGATAGACATAAGCGAGTTGCTTATATCGAAGTTAAATTATTTGATCAAATTACAATGGTCCAGGTGGGCCTTGAAATTATAGGCAAAAGCTCATAGACAGACATGGGGCTTTTTTATTTTAAAAATAATTACTTTTAGTGATCGTCGCTATGTCGCGTTACTATAAGTAATTTGTAATATGCTAATACGGCTAGTATTTGTATATAGATGAATGATTGAATGAATATATCTATATCGATATATTCTAGATTTGATAGATGTAAAATGATATGTATTAGCAAAGCTCTAGGCAATGATGCCCAGAGCTTTTTTTGTTAGGGCAGTTCTAGAAAATAAAATAATACTTAGTATGAATTGCTGTGATATTTTTTGGCTTATGTTATTATCACAGATTAGTTGAATGTTTAAAATACCAAGTATGATAGTTTATTTGTTCTAGTGATAAATATATATAATTAGATTTTCATGAATAGTACTAGAAAATATAGAAACAACACATCTTGTCTCTGTAAAATAAATCAAAATTATTTTGTGATAGTCTAATTTACTTCCCTGGTCATATGTTTAACAGCTGGTAGAACTGCCAATTTATTAAAGCTGTATGATGACTGGTGAATAGTTTTCAAAGGAGAGAGAAAATGTTAGGAAGAAAGAGAAAAAAGGCCGTAAAAAGTACACATAAAATTATTGATAAAAGTAACAAAAATAATCATGTTGATTATCAAGAAGTATATCGTAACATTAGGACTAATATTGAATATTCAGCAGTAGGAAAAAATGTTAAAGCAATTAATATCACATCTTCAATTAGTAATGAAGGAAAGAGCACTACGGCTTTAAACTTAGCGATGATATATGCAACGAAATATGCAAATGTCTTATTGATTGATGCTGATTTAAGAAGACCGACCCAACATCATTATTTAAAACTATCGAACTTACGAGGATTAACTAACGCTTTGATCGAATATGGTGAAACTAAAAAAATTAGTTCAAAATGTTTCCAATTCATTGAAGATGAATCGTTTGTAGGAAAATTATCAGTTTTAACTTCTGGGGTCAAAGTACCAAACCCTAGTGAATTATTAAGTAGTCAAATCTTCGAAGACTTTATTAATGAATTAAAAGGATTATACGATTTTATTATCATTGATTGTCCTCCAATTATGTTAGTTAGTGATGCTATTCCGATTGGTAATGTGGTTGATGGAACAATCTTTGTTTGCTCATCACAACTAACTGGTCGTAAAGATGCTAAGGCTTCAATCGAAATCTTACAAAAGAATAATGTCAATATCCTTGGAACAGTATTAAGTCAAGTAGAAGTTGAAAAGGATAAATACAATAATTATTACTATTATTAAGGAGGGGCAATGAGAAAGTTTAGTGTAAGAAGAATTATTTTAATTTTAATTGATTTAATTTGCATTATTCTAGCAAGTTTTTTAGCGCTATTTCTTAGGTTTAATGGAGAGATTCCAAGCTATTATTTTAATATATTAAAGAATTTAATGGGACTGGAGATTTTTATCTCGTTGGTGATTTTTTATCTTTTTAAACTTTACCGTAGTTTATGGCAATTTGCTTCAATTAATGAGCTTAAAAATATTCTTAGCGCTGCAGTAATTGATAGTATTGCTAATGTTTTTTTATTTGAAATAGCCGATAAAAGTTTACCGCTAAGTTGCTATTTTATATATTTTTTATTGATTACCATGTTTTTAGGGATAACAAGATTGATTTATCGAATGACTAGATTATATCGAACAGAAAAGGGCAGTGATAATTATAAAGAGCGACGCTCCTTGGAAAAAGTAATGATTATCGGTGCAGGGATGGCAGGTGAAAAGGTTCTTAATGAAATTTTTAATTCGCAGTATGTATATAAAGAAGTTGTTTGTTTTATTGATGACGATCTAAGTAAATATAAATTAACGGTTCATGGCATTCCTATCGCTGGTAATCGTAATAAAATCATTGAAATGGCTAAAAAGTATAAAATTGATGAAATTCTTGTTGCTATTCCATCAGCTGATAAAAAGGAGTTAGCTGATATTTTAAATATTTGTAAGGAAACTAAATGTCATATTAAAAGATTGCCAGGGATGTATCAGTTTATTAATGATGGTTTTCAAATCAGTGATTTTAAAGATGTTGAGGTTCAAGATTTATTGGGGCGTGATACAATTGAGGTTAGCTTAGAAGATATTATGGGTTATGTAACCAACAAAGTTGTTATGGTAACAGGGGGCGGTGGTTCAATAGGTTCTGAATTATGCCGGCAAATCGCTGCTAATCATCCAAAACAATTAGTTATTGTTGATATCTATGAAAATAACGCATATAACATTCAGCTTGAGCTTCAACATGATTATCCTGATCTTAATTTAGAAACTTTGATTGCTTCGGTACGAAATGCAGATCGAATTGATAAAATATTTGAAATATATCATCCTGATATTGTTTATCATGCGGCTGCACATAAACATGTTCCTTTGATGGAAGATGCTCCAAACGAGGCTGTTAAAAATAATGTATTTGGTACTTTAAATGTAGTAAAAACAGCTGATAAATATAAAATACAGCGTTTTATTCTTATTTCGACTGATAAGGCAGTAAATCCGACCAATATTATGGGAGCAACAAAACGGTTATGTGAAATGATCGTTCAAACATATAATAAAAGATCACAAACTGAATATGTTGCGGTAAGATTTGGAAATGTTCTTGGTTCAAATGGTTCGGTAATACCATTATTTAAAAAACAAATTAAAGCAGGGGGACCGGTAACTGTAACGCATCCTGATATTATTAGATATTTTATGACAATTCCAGAAGCGGTGTCACTAGTATTACAAGCAGGCGCATATGCTAAAGGTGGTGAAATCTTTATTCTTGATATGGGTAAACCAGTAAAAATTGTTGATATGGCGCGAAATTTAATAAAGCTATCTGGATATGAACCAGATGTAGATATAGAAATAGAATTTACCGGCTTAAGACCAGGAGAAAAGTTATATGAAGAACTATTAATGAAAGAAGAAGGACTACAAGAGACTTCGAATAGAATGATTCATATTGGTAAACCAATTGAATTGGATGAGAGGATACTTTTTGATAAACTTAAGAATCTTAAAAAAGAAGTTTATGAAGAAATTGAAGATATTAGGCCGATGGTACAGGAACTGGTACCGACATATAAATATAAAAAGGAAAAGATAGGATGAGAAAATTATTGATCATAGGTGCTGGAGGACATGGGATATGTTGTCTTGATATAGCTAGAGATATGGATATTTTTGATAAGATTTCTTTTTTTGATGACAATCATATTGATGAAACAATTAATGATTATAAGGTAATTGTTTCAATTGCAGAAATGAATGCTTTTTATTTAGAATATGAAAATATTTTTATTGCAGTAGGAAATAATAAATTTAGAAAAGAGTTAAGTGATAGAGCAAAAAAAGTAGGATTTAATGAGATTCCATTAATTTCACCTAGGAGTATTGTTTCTAAATATGCCCTTATTAAAAGGGGGGACAGTAGTCTTTCCAAATGCTGTAATTAATGCAAATGCCGGTATTGGTAGTGGCTGTATTATTTCAACTGGTGCTGTAATTGATCATGATGCCATTGCTCGCAATTATTGCTATATTAATGATTTGGCAGTAGTATCATCAATGGCTCAGATACCTGGATATACTATAGTTGATTATGGTCAAGTTTATCGAAACAAGGACATTGATGAAACATGGGAAGAAGAATATGTAAAACAGTTTGGTGAAGAACCGAACTGTTTTTGTATTGTGTGAGGCTTTTGATTTTAGGCGCTGGTTGTCATGATATTTTTTTAGTTATTTTATGAAATAGGGAGGATAGTAAATGACATTAAAATTTATGTATATAACTAATGATGTAAATGTTGCACTAATTGCTGAGAAATATGGAGTTGATAGAATTTGGATTGATTTAGAGACATTGGGCAAAGAGGAGCGCCAAAAAAATATGGATAGTGTTAAATCTAATCATTCAATTGAAGATATAAAAAGAATAGCACCATTACTTACTAAGTCAGAGATGCTAGTTAGAATAAATCCAATAAATATAAATTCTGAAAATGAAATTAATACAGTAATTGATGCAGGAGCAGATATTATTATGTTACCTATGTGGAAATCAGTTGACGATGTAAATACTTTTTTATCAATTGTAGATGGCAGAGTTAAGACAACACTTTTATTAGAAACAAAGGAAGCAGTTGAATGTTTAGATAAAATTTTAGAATTATGTCATATGGATGAAATTCATATTGGATTAAATGATTTACATTTGTCCTATAATTTAAGTTTCATGTTCGAACTTTTAAGTAATGGGACAGTTGAAAAATTGTGTAAGAAAATAGCTGCTAAAGGTATTCCTTATGGATTTGGAGGAATTGCAAAGTTAGGGGAGGGAATTTTACCAGCAGAAAGAATTATTATGGAGCATTTTAAGTATAGCTCAACAAGAGCAATATTATCTCGTAGCTTTTGTAATTATAAAAAAATAAATGATATTAAAAAAGTCGAATATATTTTTTCTAGTAATATGAAAATATTGAAAAATTTTGAAAAATCACTGGAGTATAAAACTGAAGAGGAATTTATAAATAACAGTAATGAAGTACAAAGGCTGGTGGAGCAAATTGTAAAGCATAGGAGAAATTGTAATGGAATTAAATAAAGGAAAGTTATTGGATTTAAAAAATAAATATGGTGATGCATACTATCTGTTAGATAGTAACCAGTTTAGAGATAATTTTTTAGAGTTGAAAGGATCTTTTTCAAATATATATCCAAACTTTAATATTGCTTACTCATATAAAACAAACTATACACCTAAGTTATGTAAAATTGTAAATGAATTAGGCGGTTATGCTGAGGTTGTTTCTGAAATGGAATTAGAATTAGCATTACGAATTGGGGTGGATTATAGTAATATTATTTGGAATGGTCCTATTAAAACAAAATCAACAGTAGAAAAATTTCTAATTAATGGCGGAACAATTAATATTGATTCGTTAGAAGAATTAGAAATGATTAAAGAAATTGTAAATTGTTATCCAGATCAGTATTTTAATCTGGGCATAAGATGTAATTTTGATGTTAGTGATGGAGTGGTATCACGATTTGGTTTTGATGTAAACAGTGAAGATTTTAGACAAGTATTGGAATTTACAACAAAAAAACCAAATGTAAAATTAATTAGTTTACAATGTCATTTTGCTAAAAGACAATTAGATTATTGGCCTAATAGAGCAAAAGGAATGATTGATTTAATTGATAGTATCGGTATTATTCCTCAACGAATTGATCTAGGTGGGGGATTATTTGGCAAAATGCCTGATTCTCTAAAAAATCAATTTACAACTGAAATTCCAAAATATGAAGACTATGCTAATGCTGTAGCACCATTATTTATGGAGAAATTTAGAGGTTGTGATCAATTACCTGAATTAATTATTGAACCAGGATCAGCATTAGTTGGTGACTGTATGAAGTTTGTAGGAACAGTGAAAAGCATAAAGAATATTCGTGGTAAGTACATTGCTTCTGTATTGGGTAGTCAAAAAAATGTAAGTATGACTGGTATTAATCCTCCAGTTGATGTATTTAATGCTTCAGATAAACAAGAAATATATAATGATTTAGACTTTGTTGGATTTACATGTATTGAAAATGATGTTTTATATAAATCATATAATGGAAAACTAGCGGTTGGAGATATGATTGTTATTAATAATTGTGGTTCATATTCGTTAGTTATGAAACCAGCATTTATTCTTCCTAACTTTGCTGTATTAGATATTTCTGATGGAAAAGAAGAAGTTATTAAACGTGCTGAGACTTTTGATGATATTTTTCATACATACAATTTTTAGGAGCAAGTTATGATTATTAATAGAATATTAAAAAGATTATTTGATATTGTTTCGTCTGGTATTTTAATTGTCTTGTTAATTCCTTTATGGATTATTGTTTCGATAGCAATAAAACTAGATTCTAAAGGCCCTGTTTTTTTTAAACAGGGTAGAAGAACGAAAGATGGGAAAATATTTAATATGTTTAAATTTCGTTCAATGAAGGTAAATGCTGAGAATGAAGGCGCTGGATTATTTAATTACGAAAATGATCCGAGAGTAACAAAAGTTGGAAGATTTCTTAGAAATAGCAGTATTGATGAATTGCCTCAATTATTTAATATATTCTTTGGAAGCATGTCTATAGTGGGTCCTAGACCCTGTGTTTCTTATGAACTTGGTGATTATGATACTTTAAACAGAAAATATAAGAAGCGATTTAATGTAAAAGCAGGTCTTACAGGTCTTGCTCAAGTTAAAGGAAGAAATGATATTTCATGGGATGACAAGGTTGCATATGACAATCAATATGTAGACTTGTTTAAAAAAAGAGGAATCCTTATAGATATTCAAATATTATTTGAATCAGTTATTAAGGTCTTTAAAAAAGAAAATATATATGAAAATAAAAGTGATGAAAACATGAGTGATATAGAGGCTGCAAAGTTGGAAGAAAAAGAAATCATTCGTATTGCACATCTGCCGGATGAGGGGGAATTATAATGAAATATGATGTAGAAAATAGAAGAATTTGGTTCAAAGGTGAAATTCTAAATGTTAATGATGCTAAAATTAATATCTTGGCACCAACGTCACAATTTGGGTTAAATGTATTCGAAGGAATTCCATGTTATTGGAATGACGAAGAAAAACAATTATATGCTTTTAGATTAGATGATCATTATGAAAGACTATTAAAATCAGCAAGATTATTACAATTGGATTGTAAATATACAAAAGAAGATTTTACTAAAGCATTAGTTGATGTGGTTAAAGCTAATGAATATGATGAAAATTTATCAGTGAGACAAACCCTATTTGTTGATGAATTTGGTTCATGGGGTTCAGAAGGACCAGTTGAAATGTTTGTTGCTCCAATACCAAGAGGTAGAACAAGTGCAGAATACAATAAAAAAGGTTTATATTGTTGTGTTACATCATGGAGAAGAATTAGTGATGAAAACTTATCACCAAGAATTAAATGTGGTGCAAACTATATTAATAGTAGAGTTGGACAAAGAGAAGCATTAAGAAATGGATATGATACATGTATCTTCCTTAACGAAGTAGGAAAAGTTGCAGAAGGACCTGGATCATGTTTTTTTATTGTCAAAAATAAAGAAATTATTACACCCAAATTGACTGACAGTGTATTAGAAAGTATTACTAGAGATACAATTCTAAAGATTGCAATTAACGAAGGTTATAAAGTTACAGAGAGAACAATTGATAGAACAGAATTATATATATGTGATGAAGCATTCTTATGTGGGTCTGCAATGGAAATAACACCTGTATTAAGTATTGATAAATATGAAATCAATAACTGTGAAATTGGAACAATAACAAGCGACATCCATTTAAGATATTTAGATGTAGTAAGCGGAATAAACAAGGATTATATGAGTTGGCTAACACCAATTTATGATAAATAAGGAATAACGAATGGAAAGAGAATATGTAAAAGGAAGAGTTTCAGTAATAATACCAGTTTACAATGCAGAAAAGTTTATATCAGAAGCTCTGGATTCAGTATTTGCTCAAACATATAAGGATATAGAAATTGTTCTTGTAGATGATCGGTCAAGGGATAATTCTGCCGACATTATCAAAGAGTATATGAAAAATCATCAGAATATTATTTATTATTTGCAACCAACAAATCAGGGTGCTGGGGCAGCCAGAAATAAAGCTTTAGAATTGGCTACAGGTGAATATGTAGCTTTTTTAGACAGTGATGATATTTGGATGCCAACAAAAATTAAGAAACAAATTAATTTAATGAGTGAGACGAATACTCCTTTTTCTTATGCAGCAATTGAAATGATTGATGAAGCTGGGAAATTGTTAAAATCAAAGAGAAATATTAAAGAAACGTGCGATTATAAATATCTACTGCATAACACAATAATTGCTACCTCTTCAGTTGTAATTAATAGAAATATAGTCGGGGATTTTAGAATGCCAACTAGAAGAGGTGGACAAGATTATGCTACATGGTTGATGTTGTTAAGAGATGGAATAGTTGCATATGGCATTAATGAAGAACTTGTGAAATATAGAATATCCGATAATTCTTTATCTTCAAATAAACTGGATAGTGTCTGCCAAATTTGGGAGATACAAAGGATGCAAGAAGAATTACCGTATTATTTTATTTGCTTGAATATAGTAAAATTTATTATTCATTCAATAAAAAAATATTATTTTTAGAAATGAGGTTATTAAGTGAATAGAGAATATGGAGTTTATAGATTTATCAGTCAAAAAACAAATATTTTGAGTAAGTCAACTTTAAGTGTAAATAAAATTAAAAAAAGAAAATTTATGTTTTGTCGACAATTAATAATCAAATGTATATATTTTGGTTTGTTTTCAAATTTCAGTCATAGTATCTATTGCTTATATGATGATAAAGGATTAGTACACTATTCTTTTTTAATACCAAAATGTATGAAATTTTCATTTATGAAAAGAGGAGACTATCAAATTGGACCATGTTGGACAAGGGAAGATTGTAGGGGAAAATCCATATATAGTGAAATGATAAAATACATTATTTATGATAAGAGTAAAGATAAAAAAAATATTAGATTTTATATGTTGATAAGAGATACAAATTATCAATCAATTAATGGTGTATATAAATTGCCATTTAAAAAAATAGGCAAATGTAAAAAGACTAGATTTTTGAAATTATATAAGCACATCATTATTGTAAATTAATAATAGGTATGAAAGTATTGATTAAGAAGGAGAATTAGATGAAATTAGGAATTATAGGTTCGTATGATGAAGAACATAAGGCTGTATGTGGTCAAAGTGATAAAACAGAGTTGTTTTTGTTAAAGTTCAGGGAAAGACTAGGGGATGAAAATGTTTGTTTTACAAATATGTATAACTGGAAAAAAGCTAAGTATAACAAATTTTTGAGCATTATTTATACTTTTCTTGTATCAAAAAATATAATTATTATGACATCTGTAAATGGTACACGTGTATTATATTTATTTGCAAAACTTATGAAAACCATAACCAGAAAAAAAATATATCATATGGTAGTCGGTGGCGAAAAAAATTTAGAAATATTTAAAAAGAAAAATTATATTGAAATCGCAAAGAGGTTGGATGGTATATACGTTGAAATAAATAATATGGTTGAGGAGTACAATAAACTAGGAATAACAGGGGTTGAATATATTCCTAATTGCAAGGAAATTTGTGAAAATTATTTGGATAATGTCCTAAGAAATGAAAAACCGTATAAATTTTGTACATATTCTAAAGTGAATAGAGAGAAGGGAATACCAGAAGCCATAGAGATTATTAAAACATTGAATGAACAAAAAAAAATTCCATGCATACTACATATATATGGTGTTATAGATGATGAATATAAAGAAGAATTTAATCATGAATTAGAAAATAAACACCAATATCTAAATTTTTGTGGAAAAATTAATCGTGAAGAGTCTTGTAGTCAACTTAGTCAGTATTATGCCATGTTATTTCCTACACATCATCCTGAAGGAGTACCTGGTGCATTAATCGATGCATATGAAGCTGGATTACCAATCTTTAGTAGTGATAGTTATTATATGAAATCCATAATTAATCATGGTAAAACAGGAATGATATGTAAAGAATATGATATTGAAGACTATGTCAATAAGATTGAGTATTCTATTGATAACAATTTAATTAGCAAAATGAGAAAACTGTGTTATGAAGAAGTTCAAAAGTATAATGTTAATTTGATAATTAATAAACTTATTAATAATATGCAATTAAGATAAATTAATTTAATTAGAGGTTAAAAATATGATAAAAGTATTATGTATTGTAGCTTCAATGAATACCGGTGGTGCCGAGACTTTTTTAATGAAGATATTAAGGTCAATAGACACAAAAAAATTCAAACTAGACTTTTGTGTTTCAGAAGATAAAAAAGGATTTTATGATGATGAAATAATAAAGTTAGGTGGAGAAATATACAAAATTACACCAAAGACAAAAGGAATATATAAATTTATTAAAGAATTATCAAATGTTATAAGAAAAAATAACTATGATTGTGTGATAAGGATAGGGGCATCTTCACTTGTTTCAATAGATTTATGGGTTGCTAAATTATGCAAGGTAAAGTGTAGGATATTAAGATCAAGTAATGCCGGAACAATAAAAGGAAAAAAACACGATCTTTTTAATTACATTTTTAGAATTCCATTGACTTCTGTAGCAAATGTAAAAATTGCTCCCTCAATGTTAGCTGCGGAATATACTTTTTCACCTAAAATTGCTCATAATGAATCTATTATCCTGAATAATGGACTAGATATTGAAAAATTTAAGTTTAATGAGCAAAAAAGAATGAAAATACGAAAAAAGCTAAATATTGATAATTATACTGTAATTGGTCATATAGGAAGGTTTAATATCCAAAAAAATCATGAGTATCTTTTAAAGGTATTTAGAGCTTATATTCATTATAATAATAATGCAATTTTGTTATTAATTGGTTGTGGAGAATTAGAAGATAAAATTAAGCATGAGGTAAAAAAATTAAAATTAGAAGACAAAGTTTTGATGTTAGGTACACGAGACGATATAAATTTTCTAATGATGGCTATGGATATACTTATTTTTCCATCTTTTTTTGAGGGAATGCCAAACGTTGTTATTGAAGCACAGAGTACGGGCTTGCCATGTTTAATTTCAGATAAAATTACTCCTGAAGTTCAAATTACGGATTTAGTTTATTTGAGATCTATAGAGGAACATCCTGATAATTGGGCAAAATATATAAACGATATTTTATCTTCATGCAATAAAAGTCGTGAAATTTATTCAACTATAATGATAACCAAGGGATATGATATTAAAAGCGTAACAAAAAAATTAGAAGAAATAATAGAAGAGAAGATACATAATGAAAATTAAATTTAATATGAATAATATTTCTAAAAAGATATTTTATCTTTATATTATTTCGGTTTATGTTTTTTCATTTCAAACGAAATATGTTAAATATTCAGAATATATATATATATCATTTATATGTGTCTATTTTTTATCGTTTATAAAAAATAGACACATTTTTATAAACAAGTCGAATACTATAATTTTATTTTTTGTCATATTTTGTTTGGTATCATCGTTTTGGGCAATTAATTTTTCTGCAGCAATGTCTAGATCCATATCGCTTTTAATTTTATCAACTATAAGTTTTTTTATGTTACAAATCTATGAAATCGACGATATAAAAAAAATATTATTTACAATTTTTATTGCTGGATTTTTTATGGTTTTTTATACAATTTTAGATATGGGATTTAACTCTTTTTTTTCTGCCACAATGTCTGGAGAGAGAATTGGTGGAACTATATCAGCAGCTAATGCATACGGTATTTATTTAAGCCTGTCTTTTTTATGCGGACTATATTGTTTAAAATTTGGTGGATATCGTAAATTAAAAATTTTGTTTCTATTAGTTGTATTTATGGGAATTTTATCGAGTAACAGCAGAAATTCATTTATTGTATGCTGTAGTGGCGTAGTACTTTTTTTATTGCTTGGAAATACGAATATTCATAGAAGAAAAAAAGCTAGTTATTTAGTTTTTACATTATGTATAGCATATATCATATATGATAGTGGTTTGCTAGATAGCATCTTATTGAGAATGAGCAATGTAAGTTTTGTAAATGGAAATGATAGATCGGTAAATAGCCGGATGTTAATGATCAACGTGGGTTATTCAATTTTTGCAAATAATCCATTATGGGGGTGTGGTATAAACAATGCACAATTTATACTAGAGTATTATTTTGCAAGAACCTATTTACATAATAACTATATTGAATTATTAGCTGATTTAGGGCTAATAGGTTTTTGCCTATATTATTTAGTATATTTATATGACATTATTGGTCTAATTAAATATAGAAGATTAAAAGTATATAATGAATTATCTTCTATATTGATAATATTACTAATTATGCTGTTAATAGCAGATATATCTGTAGTATTTTATTACAATAAAATTGTTTATGTAATTTTTGGAACTATAAGTATTTTATTAACAAAAAATAATGAGATTAGAATTTCGAAATATTAGAGGAGGATAGTATATGATTTTAGTCCTGGGTGGAAGAGGTTTTATTGGGAAGAATGTCTGTCATAAACTGGTTGAGGGTGGAGAAGAAGTATTTTCTTTAGATAAAGAAAAGGAAGGACATGCTGTAGGTGTTAACGTCGTTGTAGCTGATTTTTTTAGTGATGAAGTATTTAAATTTATAGATAGAGCAGATATAATAATACATTCGATTAGTACGGTTTCAACTAGCAACGCTGATTGTTTGTATTTAAGAGGCTATGAAAAGGATTTAATTCAAACCATTAAAATTTTTGAATATGTCTCATTAAAGAAAAAAAGATTAATTTTCTTGTCATCCGGAGGAACGGTTTATGGAGATTCTGCAATTATACCAATTAAGGAGGAAGTCTGCCAAACGCCTATCAATCATTACGGAGTGATAAAGCTGTGTATGGAAAAATCAGCAAGTGTTTTTAATAGAAAATATGGAAATAATATAATATGTCTAAGAATTTCAAATCCTTATGGACCTGGACAAGACTTTACCAAAGGAATTGGCTTTATTGATGCAGTGCTAAAAAAGTCTTTAAATAACGAAACTTTAACAATTTGGGGTGATGGTAATATAATTCGAGATTTTATTTATATAGATGATGTAGCTGATATAATAAAGTTTTTTTGTTATTATAATGGAAAAGAAACTGTAATAAATGTAGGAACAGGTGTTGGAAAATCTCAAAAGCAAATTATTGAAATTATAAAAAAAATGGGATTAGGTATAAATGTCCATTATGATGCTGCTAGAACTGTTGATGTGAAAATGAATGTTTTAGATTGTACTAGATTAAAAAGTATCTATCCTAATGATATAAAGGAATTAGAAGAAGGAATTAAAGAATATTATGAGTATATTAAATAATACGAATATTATTACAAGAAACTATGATGAAAATAAAATACCATATATCAGCGTTATTGTACCTGTGTATAATGCAGACAAATATATTACTCAGTGTTTAGACTCAATAGTAAATCAATCATTTTTGGATTATGAAATCATTGTTATAAACGACGGCTCATTGGATAATACTAGATATTTGTTGAATCATTATGATTCGAAAGATAGGACTTATATATTTATAAACCAAGAAAATAAGGGAGTTTCATTTACAAGGAATCTTGGCATGGAAATATCTAGAGGCAAATGGATTACTTTTGTGGATGCAGATGATTACATAGACAGTAAAATGCTACAAATGATGTATGAATTGACAGTAGGAACTGAAGTGGATCTGGTTATGGGAAAAATGGCACATTTTTCTAATGATCCAAACAATTATATTACACATGAATTAAAGTCGCCATTAGATGAGTGTATTAAGAATCCAAATGTTAAAATGAAAGAACAGAAAATAATTATTGGATATGCCCTACATAAAGGAATTGCCTATTCAAATCTAGCGAAACTTTATCGCAAGGAAATAATAAATAGATATGAAATAAGATTTAATGAAACTATATCATATTGTGAGGATGTTGACTTTAATTGTAATTATATGGGAAAAAAAATCAAAATGGCTATTATCGACTGTACCTGTTATTACGCTCGTGATGCAGAAAACAGTTTAACCAAAAAATATAGCAATCAAATAATTGAGTCTACAATAAAATCAAACATATTATTAAAAGAGTTATTTAAATTAAAAAAGATTACTGATTTTCATTATTATGAACTATTGGATGTGGAATTATTAAATGGTATGTGGGATGTTGTATTTAGACTTTTATCAGGTAAATATTCAAATTTAACAAAGAGTGAATCGATAAGATATTCAAAAGATATATTAAGAAATGAAGTATTCGTTCAACTAATGGAAAGCTTAAAAAATAATAAGGAAATGTGTCAGTCTTCCTACACTGCAAAAATAGGTAAATTATTTTATAAAAAAGGGTGTGAATGGCTGACAATAATTATGGTTAAAAGTTGGATTGAAATAAGAGAACTTATGCGACATTTAGTGGAGGTAAAAAGTGAACCAATTAAATAAAATAATTAATCATTTAAAAATAAATCCGGTTAAATTTGTACATGTATTAGGCGTTGATGGAATATTTTCTGAAAGTATAATATATTATATGCAATGCAATAAAGAATTATTCAAACCAAATGATAATCTAATAGTTGTAAATGGATATTCTGAGGATTCTGACAAATATGATAATGTTATTTATTTAAAAAATTTAAACAAACAAATAATTTTTTTTTTAGAGAATATATTAGAATATACAAATCATATTGTGATACATTATTTAGATTTTAATCTTTCGTTAAAAATACCAAAAAACGTATGTCCAAAAATTATTTGGAGAACATGGGGTAATGATTTAACATATTCAATTTCATATGTTCCAGGGGTTAAATTAAAAATTAAAATGTTGTATAAGAAATTATTATGGAATCTAATTAGTAAAAGAAATGTTAGAATGTTTGAAGCAGTTGGAATGTCAGCGACAGGTTGTGATAAAATTACTTTAAAAAAGCAAAGAATAAACGTACCAACTGTTTCTATGCCGTATCCTACGAATTATTGGGCAGAAGATATTATGCAAATAGTTAAAAGACCTTTTGATAGATTAGTAAAGTCTGATAATGAGATATGGATAATGATAGGGCATTCAGCTAACAGTAGTTTAAATCATATTAAATATTTAAAAAAGTTAGCACATTTAAAAAATGAAAGTATTCGAATTCTTATGCCAATGGTTTATGGAAGAGAAGACTATAAAAATAAAGTTAAAAAAAAGGCATATGATATTTTTGGAAATAAAGCAATAGTATGGACTGAAAAATTAAAGTATGATGACTATCTTAGATTATTAAATCTTATCGATATTTCAATTTTTGATGCCAAACATCAGATGGCAATGGGAAATATCAGTGATTTGTTACTTTTGGGAAAATTAGTTGTATTAAACAAAAAAGGCATAGCATATCAAACACTTCAAAATAACGGTATAAAAATCCATGATACAAGTATTATTGACAATATTAGTTATAAAGGTATGGAGAGCATTATTTCTAAAAATAAACCTTTAATTGCAAAAAAATATTTCTATAATTTAAGAACAAAAGAGGCCATTGATAAAAAGTGGTCATATATATATGAAATTTTCAAATAATGTGAGGATGAAAAATGAACAAGATTAAAGTACTGATGGTAATTGATAATGGACTATCAATTGGTGGAGTACAAGAGATAATAATGGCATTAGTGGAGGAACTAAACGAACGGGTAGATTTTGATATTATTGTAACTGCGGACAGTCCACAATATTACGACGAAGAATTTAAAAAATATGGATCTATTTATTGTGTGAAACGTATAAAAAATTTCCGATCTTTTAAAGGGATTTATCATTTTATTATGGATGATTATCATATTTATAAAAAGGTAATTGATATTTTAAAAACAAAAAAATATGATGCAATATATTGTGCCAATTTATTTAGTGCAGCACCTTTTTTAAAAGCTGCTGGAAGAAGTGGTGTACCAGTAAGAATTGTACATAGTATGGTTGCAGCATCAAGCCATATTCTATGGTATAGCAAATTATTGTACTCAAAAAAGAGGTGTGTTATAAATAAATATGCTACTTTAAAACTATCAATCAGTAAACAGTCTGGCAATTTCTTATATGGAAAAAATAACGATTCACTTGTCGTTAAAAATCCAATAAGAGGATTTTCTGATTTTTTTGATTTAGAATATTTTCCTGATGTAAATCATCATATTAGAATGCTGCATCTTGGATATATCGGAGCAAGAAAAAATGCACAATTTTCTATTGAAGTATTAGAGAAACTTATTGTAACCAATCCACAATTTCAGTTGATAATAGCAGGACATGGAGATCAAAATTATATTGAAGAATTACAAAATAAAATTAATGTGTTAGGTTTAAAAAAATATATAAGCTTAATCCCTAATACAGTTGACATTAAGGAAATGTTTAAAAATTGTGAATTGGTTATTCTTCCTTCAAAAAATGAGGGAATTCCCCTAACTTTGCTTGAAGCACAAGCGGCAGGAATCCCATGTTTTGTTTCAAATCTCGTTGAGAAAGAAGTAAACAGGGGATTGTGTACTTTCATATCTATAGATAATGGTGCTGAAGAATGGAGTAACACTATTTTAAATTATTTGGAAGTTGAAGGGATGCTAAGAAAAAGAGTTGATATGAGTGATTGGGAAAATGATTTTATATGTGATATGTATTATAAGTGGTTTTTAGGAAATAAATAAATGTATAAAATTATCAGTAATGTCTAGTACGTTAGAAAAATATTAGAAGAATAAAATTAAGTTCACATTTGTAATTGTCTAATTATTTTTTATTTAAATCAGTAAATATTTTTATAAGGATTTGGTCAAGTAGATTTAGATATTTTACTATGTGTTTTTAAGATATTTTATAGTTTTATCAAAAGCTTACGGTATATTTTCAGATGAAAATTTATGTAGGTGTTTTTTCCTTATAAGCTTTTGGGAATATACTAGGTTATATTAATAAACAAAGTTACCTTTTTAAATAATGATAAATATTATAAAAATAAAGAGTAGTTTGATAATTGTTGGGAAAATATTATTATACTGACTAAAAGTAATGTTTAAAAAATTAGAATATATAATCAAAAATTAATTAATAATTTTTATTGATTAATTATATTTTTAGCGAGGAGAGTGTGTATGACAAAAAATATAAAGGAAAGATCATTAAGCAATATGGCATGGAGATTTGCAGAAAGATGTGGTGCACAAGGTGTAGCATTCATTATTTCAATTATACTAGCCAGACTTTTAGACCCAAGTGCTTATGGAACGATAGCTTTAATTACGGTATTTACAGCAATATTACAAGTATTTGTAGACAGTGGATTGGGAAATGCCTTGATACAAAAGAAAAATGCTGATCAAATTGATTTTTCCACAGTTTTCTATTTTAATATTGCAATGTGTTTAATTGTGTATATGGTTTTATTTTTTTGTGCACCTTTTATTGCAAACTTCTATGAAGATAGTTCATTAACAGGGTTGATTAGAGTTTTAGGAATTACTTTAATAATATCAGGTTTAAAAAATATACAACAAGCTTATGTTTCAAAAAAAATGTTATTTAAAAAGTTTTTTTTCTCAACACTTAGTGGAACTATTTTTGCAGCAATATTAGGTATTTCTTTGGCATATATGGGATTTGGTGCATGGGCGCTGGTTATTCAACAAGTGGCAAATACATTTATTGATACATGTGTACTATATGCAACTGTAAAATGGAGACCAACTAGAGAGTTTTCCTTTGAGAGATTAAACTCACTTTTTAGTTATGGTTGGAAATTATTAATTTCGGCTTTAATAGATACTGGCTATAATAATTTGAGATCGTTATTAATTGGGAAAATATATTCTCCATCTGATCTTGCATATTATAATAAAGGTAAGCAGCTTCCTAGTTTGATGGTGACCAATATCAATAATTCAATAGATAGCATTTTGCTACCTGTTATGTCAGAGGCACAAGACGATGTTAACAGAGTAAAAAACATGACACGTCGATCAATAAAAATCAGCAGTTATATATTATGGCCGGTAATGATGGGGGTAGCTGTATGCTCAGACTCTATCATTAGTGTTTTACTTACAGATAAATGGTTAATGTGTGTTCCATATTTACAATTATATTGTTTTACATATGCATTTTGGCCGATACATACTGCAAATCTAAATGCTATAAAAGCTATGGGTAGAAGTGATTTATTTTTAAAAATAGAAATTATAAAAAAAATTATTGGATTAACAAGTATTATTGTTTCGGTTAATATTAGCGTCTTTGCAATGGCAGTTGCAATGGCAATAACGGCTCCAATCAGCAGTTTTATTAATGCTTATCCAAATAAAAAACTTTTAAAATACTCATATTTTGAACAGATTATCGATATTTTTCCTTCATTAATACTAACATTTTTTATGGGGGGGATAGTTTATTCTATAAATCTATTGGATTTAGATAATATAATTACTTTAATAATACAAATTGTAAGTGGATTTGTCATTTATTATTTCGGATCAAGATTTTTAAATTTAGAAAGTTTTGTTTATTTGAAAGATATAATAAAAAATTATAGAAAATAGTATTAAAATCGACATGAATTTCTATTTCTTGCTTATTATATTTATGTGTATAAGTACGATTATTATAATATAACATGGGGAGAATAAAAAAATGAATGTAATTATATACAAGAATGCTATTTTAGAAATTCTTAGTTGACATTCTTTTGGTAAAAAATAAAAATAGGAGATGGGTAGAAAATGAAAATTGCAGTTGCAGGAACAGGATATGTAGGATTAAGTATCGCTACATTATTAGCACAGCATCACGAAGTGATGGCTGTGGATATTATTGAAGAAAAAGTTAATATGATTAACAATAAAAAGTCTCCAATTCAGGATAATGAAATTGAGACTTTTTTAAGTACAAAAAATTTAAATCTAGTAGCTACATTAAATGCTAAAGAAGCATACAGTGATGCTGAATTTGTGGTGATTGCAGCTCCTACAAACTATGATTCAAAGAAGAACTTCTTTGATACTAGTGCAGTGGAAGCAGTAATCAAGTTAGTAATGGAATATAACCCAGAAGCTGTCATGATTATTAAGAGTACTATCCCTGTAGGGTATACTCAAAGTATTAGAGAAAAAACAGGATCTAAGAATATTATCTTTAGTCCAGAATTCTTAAGAGAATCTAAAGCATTATATGATAACTTATATCCTTCAAGAATTATTGTAGGTACAGATATGAATGATCCTAGATTAGTAGAAGCTGCAAATACATTTGCAGGTTTACTTAAAGAAGGGGCTATTAAAGAAGATATTGAAACATTAATTATGGGGTATACAGAAGCTGAAGCAGTTAAATTATTCGCTAATACTTATTTAGCTTTAAGAGTGTCATACTTTAATGAATTAGATACATATGCAGAAATGAAAGGATTAGATACCCAAAATATTATTAATGGTGTATGTCTAGATCCTAGAATTGGTTCTCATTATAATAATCCATCATTTGGATATGGTGGTTATTGTTTACCAAAGGATACTAAACAATTAGTAGCTAACTATCAGGATGTTCCTCAAGAAATGATGAGTGCGATAGTTGCTAGTAATAGAACCAGAAAAGATTTCATCGCTGATAGAGTATTAGAAATTGCTGGAGCATATGAAGCTAATGATTCATGGGATCAATCAAAAGAACATAATGTAGTTATTGGTGTATATAGATTAACCATGAAATCTAATAGTGATAACTTTAGACAATCATCAATTCAAGGTGTAATGAAACGTATTAAAGCAAAAGGTGCTGAAGTTATTATTTATGAGCCAACTTTAAAAGATGGTGAAACTTTCTTTGGAAGTAGAGTAGTAAATAATTTAAACGAATTTAAACAACAATCACAAGCTATTATTGCGAATAGGTATGACAGCTGTTTAGATGATGTAGAAGATAAAGTATATACAAGGGATTTATTCAGAAGAGACTAGGGTCTTTTTTATTTTGGGAGGAAAAAATCAATGTTAGAAGATAATGTTGTATTAAATAATAAAACAGTATTTGTAACTGGTGTAGCTGGATTCATAGGATCTAACTTAGCTAAAAGATTATTAAAAGAATTTGAAGGTGTTAAAGTTGTTGGTATTGATAATATGAATGATTATTATGATGTATCTATCAAAGAGTGGAGACTAAAAGAATTATCTAGCAATCCTTCTTTTACTTTTGTAAAAGGAAGTATTGCTGATAAGGATACTGTTACTAACATCTTTAATACATATCAACCTAGTGTTGTAGTAAATCTTGCAGCACAAGCAGGAGTTAGATATTCAATTACAAATCCTGATGCTTATGTAGAAGCAAACCTTATTGGCTTCTATAATATTTTAGAAGCATGTCGTCATTCATATGATGATGGTAAAGAGGGTGTACAACACCTTGTTTATGCATCATCATCAAGTGTATATGGTTCTAATAAAAAAGTACCTTACAGTACAGATGATAAAGTAGATAATCCAATAAGCTTATATGCAGCTACTAAGAAATCAAATGAACTAATGGCACATGCTTATAGTAAACTATATAATATCCCATCTACTGGTCTTAGATTCTTTACAGTATATGGACCAGCAGGAAGACCAGATATGGCTTACTTTGGTTTTACTAATAAACTAAGAAATAATGAAACTATTAAGATCTTTAACTACGGCAACTGTAAAAGAGATTTCACATATATTGATGATATTGTAGAAGGGGTAGTAAGAGTAATGAAACATGCTCCTGAAAAAGCTAAAGGAGAAGATGGCTTACCAGTACCACCCTATAGTGTTTACAATATTGGTAATAACCAACCAGAGAACTTATTAGAGTTTGTTGATATCTTACAACAAGAACTAATATCAGCAGGAGTATTATCAGAAGATTATGATTTTGAAAGTCATAAAGAACTTGTTGCAATGCAACCTGGTGATGTACCAGTAACATATGCTGACACAACTCAATTAGAACAAGACTTTGGATTTAAACCAAATACATCACTCAGAGAAGGATTAAGAAGTTTTGCTATATGGTATAAAAATTTTATGTGTAATGGAGATATGTATGATTAGAAGTATATTAACAAAAATAAGAAAAAAAACAAATCCAATACGTTATTGGAAAACTCAAGGGTTAGTTATGGGGGAATATTGCGAAATATATTCAACAGCTTCATTTGGTTCTGAACCATATTTAATATCATTAGGTAATCATGTAAGAGTAAATGCTGGTGTACAATTTATAACACATGATGGTGGTGTATGGGTTATACGTGGATTATATAAAACCAAAAAAGAAAAATCTATTGACTTGTTTGGTCCAATAAGTGTTGGTAATAATTGCCATATTGGTACTAATGCAATAATTCTTCCTGGAGTTAAAATCGGTAATAATTGTATTGTAGGATGTAATGCGATAGTAACTAAAGATGTTCCAGATAATTCTGTTGTTGTAGGTATTCCGGCTAGAGTAATTGAAACTATCGAAGAGTACGAAAAGAAGCATAAAAATGATTTTGACTATACAAAATTAATGGATAGAAAAGAAAAAAAGCATTATTTAAAAAATAAATATATGAATGAACAAATGAACGAAATTTCAATGAAACAGTAGATAGGAGATAACGAGGAAATGGTTAAAAATATAATGGTTACTCGTTCATCAATGCCTGAATTTGATGAATATATGGAAGAAATAAAAGGAATGTGGGATACTCATTGGTTAACAAACATGGGACCTAAACATAAGGAATTAGAAAAACAATTAAAAGAATACTTAGATTTAGAATATATGGATATGTTTACTAATGGACATATGGCTTTAGAGTTGTCTTTACAAGCTTTAAATTTACAAGGAGAAGTTATTACTACTCCTTTTACTTTTGCTTCAACAACGCATGCAATTGTGCGTAATGGATTAGAACCAGTATTTTGTGATGTTGATCCGATTACCTTTACAATGGATCCAAGTAAAATAGAAGCTTTAATTACTGATAGAACATGTGCAATAATGCCCGTACATGTTTATGGAAATGTATGTAACATTGATGAAATTGAAAGAATTGCTAAAAAGTATGGGTTAAAAGTAATTTATGATGCAGCACATACGTTTGGCGTGAAGTATAAAGGTAAAGGTATTGGAAGTTATGGGGATGTATCTTGCTTTAGTTTCCATGCTACTAAGGTATTTAATACTATTGAGGGTGGATGTGCATGCTTTCATAATCAAGATTTCGGAAAAAGATTGTATCAATTAAAAAATTTCGGTATTAAAGGACCAGAAGATGTAGATGGTATTGGGGCTAATGCGAAAATGAATGAATTTTGTGCAGCTATGGGACTTTGTAATTTAAGACATGTTGATGATGAAATTCAAAAACGTAAATTAGTAGTAGAAAGATATATGAAACATTTAGGAGAAATAGATGGTTTACAAGTTAACCCTGTTCAGGAAAATGTTGAACCTAATTATGCATATTTTCCAGTGTTCTTTGATGAAAAATTATACGGAGCTACTAGAAATGAAGTATTTGAGGAATTAGCAGAAAATGGTATCGGTGCAAGAAAGTATTTTTATCCTTTAACTAATACATTTGAATGCTTCCATGGGAAATATGATGTTAATGAAACTCCGGTAGCATTACATCTAAGTAAAAGAGTGTTAACATTACCGCTATATGCCGATTTAGCTTTAGAAGATGTTGATAAGATTTGTGAAATTATTTTAAGTATGAGGGGTTAGAGTACAGTGAATAATTTAACATTTGACAAACTTTATAACTTTTTAGAAGAGGTAGATGAAGATTTTCCAATTCCATTAAGTCATAAAACTAATTTGCATGAATTAAGTAAAAAATTTATTGATAAAGCAGATATATTTGTTGAGTATAGTGAAGATAACGAAATTAGTAGTTTAGTTATTGGATATATAAAAAATTCGCAAAATAGAAAAGCCTATATATCAATAGTTGCTACTAAAAAAGCATATCGATATAAGCATCTTGCAAGAAAGTTACTAAATGAATTTATCAATAAGTGCAATCACAAAAAAATGAAATCAATCTTTCTATATACCCATAAAAGTAATGTAAAAGCAATAAAAATGTATAAACAAATTGGTTTTGAAATAACTGAACAGTCAAAACGGCAAGAAGACTATTTATTAGAATTAAGACTGGAGGATAAATAAGTGAATATATTATTTACATCTGTTGGTAGAAGAACATATTTAGTAGAATATTTTAAAGAGGCATTGAATGGTTGTGATGAAGTACATGTAGCAAATAGTGATGAAAATTCCCCAGCTTTTTTAGTTGCTGATAAATATGTAGTTTCACCATTAATATATGATGACAACTATATTTCTTTTTTATTAGAATATTGTGATAAAAATAAGATAAATGCGATTATATCTTTATTTGACATTGATTTACCAATTCTATCTAAAAATAAGAAATTATTTGCAGATAATGGAATTAAAGTAATTGTATCTGATAAAAGAGTACTTGATGTGTGTAATGATAAATACGCAACATATATATTTTTAAAAGAACATGGTTTTAATGCACCAAAAACTTATTTGAATATAGAAGATGCTAAAAACAATTTAGATTATCCAGTGATTTTAAAACCTAGATGGGGTATGGGATCAATTGGCATTTATAAAGCTGACAATTTTGAAGAATTAGAAGTCTTCTATAAAAAAATAAGTAGAGAGATATTTAGTACCTATTTGAAATATGAATCATTAATTGATGTTGATCATGCAATTCTTATTCAGGAGATGATTGTTGGTCAAGAATACGGTTTGGATATCATAAATGATTTAGATGGAAATTATCAAAATACAATAGTAAAAAAGAAAGTGGCAATGCGTTCTGGAGAAACTGATTGTGCTGAAACAGTAGATTTCTCAGAATTGAAATTAATAGGTGAAAAGTTATCAAAATCATTAAAACATGTTGCAAATTTAGATTGTGATGCATTTGTAACTGTAGACAATGCTGTTTATGTATTAGAACTGAATGCACGTTTTGGTGGAGGATATCCTTTTAGTCATTTAGCAGGAGTTAATTTACCAAAGGCAATTGTTAAATGGCTAAAAAATGAAATTGTAGATATAAATGAATTATTAATAGCCAAACCCAATGTATATGGACAAAAGGATATTAACATTGTAAGAATTAAATAAATTATTTAGAAACAAAGAACTAGTAATTTAGAATTACTTAGAATAGTAGCTATGTTATTTATAATGATGAATTAATTTAGTTGTATTGGATTGTTTTGAATATAACAAGTAATATGCTATTCCTTTAAAATAATGGTTACTGATAAAAGTTTTGTAAGTTTATTATTTTTGTTATTTTGACAATAATGTGATATCAACTAACTTCATCAAAAGAAGTATTAATACACCCTTTTTAGATATCATATTAAAATGAGTTAACATATAATTTATAACTAGTTATTGCGTATAATTAGATTTCATGTGTATAAATATTTTAAAAGTACAAAGGTTAATAGCGCTATTATGACAGTATTATCGTTGATGCTGGTAGAATTTTTTAGGGATAGATATGAATTTACAAATGTTTAAAATATTATAGCTGATTATAATGATTAATCGGTATCTATATTAGGATTGAGTACTTTTTTATTTTTATGTAGATAAAAAATGAAAAATAGTAAGGTAGTTAATATAGTACCAAGTACACTATTTAGATTTTTTAACGCTTGTCAATAGTAATATCATAGAGCAATATTTATGATAGGAATTTCTAAAGGTACTTGAAGTACATAAGGCGCTCAACTATGAGATTGGCAAATAAAAATAGAAAGAGTCAGTACAAAATTTCAAATATACTGAAAAACTATAGAGATAGTTTATTTTAACAGATATTAATAAACAATAGTAAAGATACAGGTGCACTAGTATCAGACCATATGGAAAAAATCTATTAATAAAATTGTCAAAATTATTCAATCTTATATAGATATAATAAATAAGACGGAATAGCGAAAATATTAATGTATGTCAATTAACATAAGATTTTTATTGCTTTTTATGTGTTAAAAAAGAAGATAACATGAAACAAAAAGTAAGAAAAGCAATCATCCCGGCTGCTGGTTTGGGGACAAGATTTTTACCTGCGACAAAAGCATTAGCAAAAGAAATGTTGCCGATTGTTGATACCCCTACAATTCAATATATTATCCAAGAAGCAGTAGATAGCGGGATTGAAGAAATATTAATTATTACCAATAGTAACAAACATGCAATGGAAAATCACTTTGATAAAAACTATGAATTAGAATCAAGGTTATTAGAAAGTGGTAAAATAAAACAAGCCAAAGAAATTAATGACATAGCTAATCTAGCAAATATTTATTATATTCGTCAAAAAGAGCCAAAGGGATTAGGTCATGCAGTATTATGTGCTAAATCATTTATTGGTAATGAGCCATTTGCAGTGCTATTAGGTGATGATGTTGTAGTAAATGATAAAAAACCAGCATTGAGACAGCTAATTGATGCTTATATACAAAAAGAAGCTTCAGTAGTAGGCGTGCAGACTGTTGAACATAAGGATGTAAATAAATATGGAATCGTTAGACCATCAAAATCACATATTGTTGAATGTGCAGGTAGACTGGTTAAATTGAGTGATATGATAGAGAAACCACCAATTAATGAAGCCCCTAGTGATTTAGCTGTATTAGGAAGATATGTGCTGACACCTAAAATATTTGAATTGCTAGAAACGCAAAGTAAAGGTACAGGTAATGAAATTCAGTTGACGGATGCAATTAAACGCCTAATGGATATTCAAGCAGTTTATGCATACGATTTTGAAGGAATACGTTATGATGTTGGTGATAAGTTTGGTTTTATTAAGGCAACAATTGATTTTGCATTAAATCGCGAAGATTTAAGAGAACAAGTGCAAGAATATTTAAGAGAACTTGTTAAATAATTTAAAAATATTTATTTAATAAGAAACAAAATCGAAAAAGTAAACATTTTCGTTCAACTAAAGAACATGTATAAACACGAGTAATAGATCAACTGTTACTCGTGTTTTTTTTTGCACGAAAATGTTTAGATTTTTATGATGAAGTATTGAGTAACAAAAAAAATCATTTTACTTCAATGATATTTTAGAACTAGAAACAGGGTTCATAGCCAAAATGCTAGTTCTTTTTATATAAAAAATTAAAATGGGGAAGTTAAGAATATAAAAATCAAAGAATGAGAACGGATTAAATTTAAATGATCAGTTGAATTGATCTTTTTACAGACCAATAATAGCATCTAATCTGTCGATGAATTGATTTTTTATGGGGAAAGTATCATTTTATTGATATTTTTTTGGTGGGCAAAAAAGTAGGTGAGATAGAAAAATAGGTCATGTATTAAAAAATGAAGGGAGATAACTAATATGAAAAAGTTAAAAAAGATCATTGCATTAGTACTTACGGTAGGGCTAACTTTCCAATGCTTAACTATTAGTGGTTTTGCATATGATGAAAATGTTGATAGTGAGACTGATAGTATTGCTTTGCAGACAAAAGCAACAGAAACATGGAAGAAAGAATACAAAAATACAGTTAATTTAATTGTTGAAGGTGAAATTCATGGAAACATTGTTAATCAAACTGCCACTGCATTTCAAACTGTAGAAGGAACCAAAGATAGTGGTATTTTAGGTAAGTATAATACTACTAAAAATAAGCAATCCACTGCATCTATTTCAATTGAACCTGATAATGGGTATTCAGTTGAAATAGTAAGTAGTAGTTATGGTAGTAGTTCACTCTTAGTAGGATTAAATAATAAGATTTTTAATGCTAGAGATTATATATCTATTGATGATAACAATCTAGCTATTACTATTAATCCTTTAAATTTAAATGTGCCAAACAATTCTCTATTGAAGGCTAATGACAGTTTTGAATTGAAAAGTAATATTACAATCAAATTTGTAAGGGAACAAGTGATCTTCACTCGAACTGTTAGTGAGTTTGGAGCAATCGAACCAGCTGAAGAAGGAAAATCTTTTGAAAATAACCAATATAGAGTAGAAAAAAATGCTCAAACAACTACAAGTTTTAAAGCGGTTGCTGATAATAATTATAGACTGGAAAAAGTATATGTTGATGGGGTAGAAACATCATTTGATGAAAATGGTATATTTAATGTTAATAATGGTAAAAATGTAACATTAAGTGCTGAATATGTGGAAAAAGATGAGTCAGAGATTCAAGTAAAGAAGGATATAACTTGGCGTTACACTACTGATTTCAGCGCTATTAAAAATACAATATATGATTGTATTGATTTGAAAAATTCAAATTTAGACAGCGATGCTACTGTTGATGATTTTGAATATTTTTACAAATATAGTTTAACATCATTAGTAAATGATGTTTTAGGAATTACATTACCTGCCTTAGATAAATTTGATCAAAATATTTGGATTAAATTAGGTAGTGATGCTTCGATTGAAAGTATTTTAAATGATAATATTAGTAATTCTTTCAATCTTGAAATTATAAAAGGGCTTTTAAAAGCGGCTGGTGCTGATTTAACTGAGCAATTAACAGTGCCTCCAGTTGGTGAAGGGACAATTAAAATTGCTTATATAGGTGATAAAGACTACAAACCATCAGAAAAAGAATTTTCTGTGAATATTATTAAAGGAAAAGTAAAAATAAAAGTCAATAGTACGACAATTGACTATGGTGAAATAATTCCTAACAACTTGGTTGTAACTGATCCAACTGGAGTTAATAAATTTGTTTTATATTTAGGAATTGATACCGATGTAACTGGTTATGCAAGTTTAGTATTACCAAATGGTTTGGCATATGATGTATTAGGGAAGCTATTTCCGAATGGATTTACAGTAAATGATTTAACTAAAGTATTAGAAGTATTAAATCTTGGAATTAATTCTGATGTTATTGATAAGTTATTAAATGAGCTTCCAGATAGTGTGAAGAATTTTAAGGTTGAAATCAATAAACAACCGCAAAATGCTGGTTTATACACTGTTGCAGGAATAACTGCAGATAGTAATTATAATACTGCATTTGGACTAGGAACTTTATTAATTAAACAAAATAATACTGAGCTAACTTTAAAATTTAATCAAGAGATTAAAGGCAGCATAGTATACAGTGATAGATACAATTTCAATTTTGGTGGTAAATTGTACAATAAAGAAGGTACTGTTGTTGATGGGATTCAAGTTAGAACACTATATACAGGTTTTTCTAGTGATGGTAAGTATCACACTAATACAAAACCAATTTTAGAACCAGGTGTATATACTGAAACAGTATATACTTTAGGGAGTAATTATGCAGTAAAACCAATTACTCGTGTATATACAATTAGAAAAGAAACAGTACAAATTAAGTTTGATAATTATTTAAATGTGGAAACATATGATGGTACATCAAAATCATTAATTGGAAAAGTTTATGATAAATCGGGTAACGCTTTTATTGATGCTAAATTAGTATATAAAGGTGTTGATAATAGTTATAATAGTACTATCCCCCCAACTGCAGCTGGCCGATATCGTGTTGTAGCGTCATATAGTGGTGATGATACACATTATGCGGCAATACCGAAAGTAGCTTCTTTAGTTATTAAAAAGGCTGATAAAGCAATTGTAACTGTTAATGATATAAATAATAATTATGGTGAAGAATACAAATATTCATATTCTTTAGAGGGTGTAGTAGCACGCGATATTGATACATTAGTATCATCGATTGTTTGTGTTACAGATAACAATGAAAATGTAGGGAATCATAAAATAAAGGCAATTATCAATGAAGATGTAGCTAAAAACTACAAAGAAGTAGTAGTTGTAAAAGGAAAGCATACAATTACACCTAAAGCTATAAATATTAATATTGATAACATTAATACGACATATGGTGATGATGAAAAAGTATTAACATTTTCACTAGCAGTGGATAGTACTTTAGCTTATGGTGATACATTGGCGGATTTAGGAATCACTTTAGAACGTGAATCGGGAAATGATGTAGGTGAATATAAGATTACTGGTGATGCAAGTAATGAAAACTATGATGTAACATTTACGGATGGTACATATACTATAGCTAGTAAAAAAGTGCAGCTAATAATCGATGATAAAATGAAGGTTGAAGGAGAAATTGATCCAGAATTTACTTATAATATTATAGGATTGGTTAATGGAGATATATTTACTGTTGAGTTAACTAGAGAACCAGGTGAAAAAGCAGGAAAATATGTAATCAATGGTAAAGTCGAAGGGGCCAATAATTATAATTTAGAAATTGTTACTGGTACTTTAACGGTCAACGCTAAAACCGCCCTACCTGTTAAACCTGTAGATAAGGGAACCCCAACCGGTGATAACGTAGATTTAAATACTTTGATAGCATTGGCAGGAATTAGTGCCTTACTATTGTTAATTATTTTAAGAAAAATACATAGTTTAAATAAATAGCTATTATATGAAATTCCCCACTAAAAAATGATATGATCCCTCTAAAGTAGACAATGTAAATAAAACATTGTTTACGAAAGGAGGGATCAAAATAGTGGGGAATATTATTTTATTATTGAACTTATGGATATATTTATAAGTATAATACTAAAATAATTAAATTATAAATCATATAAAAACTTAATATCAACTTTACTAAAAGTGACTTTTAATCCTCTTTGATAAAGATATAATGGAATAAAAATAAGGAGTGATAACAATGTCATTGGTAAAGAATATGGATAATTGGAGTGATATGTCTAAATTAGATTTATTATACAAATTTTCAATAATAAAGTATCTTCGGTATTTCATTATTCCAGAATTGTTTGGCTTAAGCATCTTGGTAATTGCGTCAATAAAAATAAGAGGAATATTTATATTTATAATTATTGTAGTTATAATGATGTTGTATCAAATTAATAAAATAAGTCAGTCTTTTATCAAAGAAAAAGCAGGTAAATTGATTTATCGTCAAAAAACAAGTTTTTTTAGATCATTAAGAAATTTCGATGAATGTACATATAGTGATTATTGCATTAGAAAAATAAAAAAAGTTAAATCATTTTTTAATTATTATGTTATTAACGGGGAAATTGTTAAACGTAGTTTTATTGCTTATATGGATGATGATGAAATTTGTATAGATGAAAAATATTGTACAGTATTAAAAATTCCTAAAGCATATCACGGTTTAGATAAATTAAGAGATTTTTAAGAAATAGGCTAAGGCCTGTTTTTGTGTATATAAAAAACGGATTTTAATCCGTTTTAAAATAAATATTTTAATGTTTTAATTGTTTTTGATAGATATGTTGATTTAGAAGCATTAGTGTCACTATAAACATCATAGGTAGCAATTGTTTTGCCATCAACAATGACATCTAATGTGCCAATAACATCACCTTGTTTAACCGGTAAGAAATTTTCTTTATAGTTTACTTTAGTAGAAACTTTAGCATCAGCGCTTTTTGCTTTAGTATATACTATATCTTTCTTACATTTGACATCAATAGTCAGGTTATCCATTTTATCAACTAGATGCTGTTCAATTAAAGTATCTTTTTTAAAAATGGTAACTTGCTTATAATTATTAAAACCATAATCCAGTAAACTACACATTTCTTCATTTCTTGTTTTTGGAGCTGTTTCTTTCATTAGGACACCAATAATTCTTTGACCATCACGCTGTGCAGTGGTAACTAAGCAATAACCAGCTTCTTTTGTATATCCAGTTTTTAGACCATCAACACCATTATATAACTTTAACAATTTATTAGTATTGACTAGCCAAAAGCTTTGTTTCGTATCTTCACGAATATAACTATCATACAATGACGTTACAGCAAATAAGTCTTCACCGCCGATTTCAATTAGATAGGCGGCCATTATTGCTAAATCATGAGCACAAGTGTAGTGATCGGGATCATGTAGACCGGTTGCATTTTTAAAATGAGTATTCTTTAAACCTAATTTTTTAGCCTTGTCATTCATCATCTCTACAAACTTATTAATACTTCCAGCAATATGTTCAGCTACTGCCACACTAGCATCATTAGCACTAGCGATAGCAATTGATTTAAACATATCTTTTAAAGATAAACTTTCACCAACTTCCAAGTAAACTTGACTTCCGCCCATACTAGCTGCATATTTTGAAGTAGTAATTTCATCATCAAATGATATTTTTTTATTTCGTAGGGCCTCAAACATTAAAATCATTGTCATGATCTTAGTTGTTGAAGCAGGATAAAGCTTTTCTTCAGCATTTTTATCGTAGAGAATTTGCCGTGAATTTGCCTCAATCAAGATTGCAGACTTTGCATTAGGAGTAACATCATTGTCCAATGCTTGAACTCTAGAGATTGGTAGTAAGCATACTACCAGTAGGGTTATTAGTAATTTTTTCATCAATTTTATCGCCTCCCTAATTAATATGTCCAAGTTTGATAAAAATACATCTAGTAGTTATGAAATTTGTTTATGACTACTTTTTTTGTATGCTTTCTTCTAGTTTTGTCGAAACCATTTCATCATTATTTTAAAAGATGTAAGATACAAACGAGGAGATGAAATAATGGAAAATAAGATTGAATACAAGATATTAGATGATAAAGTTATCGTCTATTTTTATGGCGAACTTAGCTGCAGTAATGTTGTTAAATATCGCAGCTTACTAAATAGTATTTTAGATAAGGGCAATGGACCTGTCTATTTTGATTTTTTACATACTAATTTTATTGATAGTTCAGGCATTGGATTAGTTTTAGGACGTTATAATCAATTGAAATTAGATGATCGCCAATTATATTTAGCAAATTTATCAAAAACATCTTATAAAGTTTTTGAATTATCAGGAATGTTTGATTTGATGGAATATGTAGAGGAGGTAAAAGGATAATGAACCAGATGGAGTTAAGTTTTAACGCTAGAATTGAAAATGAGCCCTTTGCGCGAACTAGCGTTGCATCATTTATTACCTCATTAAATCCTACAATCGATGAATTAGTTGAAATAAAAACAATCATTAGTGAAGGGGTTAGTAATGCCATTATCCATGGTTATCAAAATAATCCTGAATGTAAGGTAATTATTAAAGTAACAATAGAAGACAATCGTCAAATTAAAATCATTATCCAAGATTATGGAAAAGGAATTGAAGATATTGATGAAGCAAAAATACCTATGTATACCTCATTAAAAGAATTAGAACATGCGGGGATGGGGTTAACCATTATAGAAGCCCTTTGCGATAATTTAGAAATACATTCAACACCGGATTTAGGAACTAAACTAACTATTAAGAAACAATTGAAAGACTCTAACCTTGGCTAAAAGTAATACTATTGAACTGATTGAACAAGCACATCGCGGGGATGATCGTGCTAAAGAATTAGTTGTCAGTCAAAATCTTGGACTAGTTTGGTCAATAGTCCATCGTTTCAAAAATAATTATTATGATAAAGAAGATCTTTTTCAAATTGGATGTATTGGTTTGATGAAAGCTGTTAATAACTTTGATACTAACTATGGGGTACAATTCTCTACATATGCAGTACCAATCATCATGGGTGAAATCAAACGTTATTTTAGAGATGATGGGACAATTAAAGTGAGTCGCTCTTTAAAAGAACTTAATTTAAAAATAAATAAAGCTCGTGAATTACTAACTAATCAAACCGGTCAAGATCCAACAGTTGAACAAATTGCAGCTTATTTAGATGTTGATGTTCAAGATGTTGTTGAGGCAATTGACTCATCTTATTATCCAACCTCATTAAGTGAACCAATTTATGAAAAGGACGGTTCTTCTATTTCAATGGAGGAACGAATTGAAAATAAACATAATAAGATGTGGTTTGAAAAAATTGCATTAGAGATGGAAATTGATAAACTTGATGAAAAAGAGAAGTTAATTCTTTATATGCGTTATCAGCTTGATTTTAATCAAGAGCGAGTCGCTCAGCGTTTAAATATTTCCCAAGTTCAAGTATCAAGATTAGAAAAGAAAATTATTGCAAAATTACGTAGTCATTTAAATGAACAGTAATAAATGTTATGATGTTCATAGGTGATAAAAATGAAAGAGGCTACACAAAGTAAAAAAAGTATTTTATTAGAATATTTAAAAGTAATTGTGCTCACTTTAGTGATTACATATGGAGTATTGTATTTTATTCAAATATCAAGAGTTCAAATGACTTCAATGGTCCCTACATTTAAAGAGGGAAACATTGTTTTGGTAGACAAGGTATTGTATAAAAATAGTAGTCCTCAGCGAAATGATATCGTAATTGTTGATTATAAAGATGCAAATCAAAAAGAGAAGCATATTATCAAACGAGTTATAGCTATTGGCGGAGATCATGTTGAAATTAAAGATAATATAGTATATCTAAATGGCAAAAAACTTGATGAAAACTATGTCAATGGGGTTATGGCTAATAATGAGGATATGTCGATCAATATTCCTGAAGGTAAAGTTTTTGTTATGGGCGATAATCGTAATAATAGTCTTGATTCGCGGCGTTTGGGTTATTTTGATTTCAAAGAAGATGTAGTTGGTAAGGTTTTCTTTACGGTTCCGTTCTCTTAATAAAATTATTATTTAAAAGTAAGTTTTAGCAAAATAGCTAAACTTACTTTTTTTTTAAAATTAAATTATCGTAAAATAACATAGTTACTTGATTGAACAACAAAAAGTGTTATAATGACTTCAGGTGATAAAATGGAAGAGGCTATACAAAGCAAAAAGAGTATTTTATTGGAATACTTAAAGGTTATTGTAATTACTTTAATAGTTACATATGGTATATTATATTTTGTTCAAATATCTAGGGTTTATGGAACGTCGATGATACCAACTTATCATGAGGGTAACATTGTTTTAGTTGATAAGGTATTTTATAAAAATAAAGAACCAAAACGTAATGATATTATTGTTGTTGATTATGTTGATGCTGCTAAAAAGGAAACTTATATTATTAAACGTGTAATTGGAATTGGTGGCGATCATATTGATATTAAAGATAATCAAGTTTATTTAAATGGTAAATTACTAGAAGAAGACTACATTAATGGGGTTATGACTAATAATGAAGATATGTCGATCGATATCCCTGAAGGTAAAGTTTTTGTTATGGGCGATAATCGTAATAATAGTCTTGATTCACGACGATTAGGTTATTTTGATTTTGATGAAGATGTGATTGGCAAAGTTTTCTTTACAGTTCCTTTCTTTTAAATTAATTAGGTCTTAACGACCTTTTTTATTTTAGAAAGAAAATTAACTTTTTTTATAATAAGTATTGTATACAATGTGCCTTTTGTGTTAAAATGACAAAAATCAATAAGTGGGGGAAGTAGCTTGTTGAAGAAAGAAAGGGTGGTAAAATGAGTTATAAATTTAAAATTACTCGCGGGAACGCGATCTTAAACTTTTCTGAAGAATATTGCCAATCTCGTTGTCAATTAATCGAAAGTGAATCTTTTGCACGAGTTTTAAAAGGATTCGTTCACGAAGGAAAAAGAAAAGAAAATACTACTTATACTTATTTAAGAGAAGTAAAAAGTGAGAGTGTGGAAATTGTTAGTGATTTAAGAACAATTTTTAAATTGTTATTAGTGATGTCTGTTGAAGAAGTTCTATCTTCATATCCACATTTATCAGGATATTTTAGAGATCGTGATGAATTTGTAAAAGTAATTGAGGAAGTATATCTTTTCTGGAGAAAATTACAACGTTATAGTGTTGTATATAATGAAAATACAAGTAGAGGATATCAAAATGTTCAGTTTGGAGATGCTCAAGCTAAGTTTGAAGAATTAGTTTTATCAGTATACCGTACTATTGAAGAAACAGCTTTGGGATATCGTCATCATGTATACCGTCAAATTACTGCGGGGGTTAATGCAGGTTTAAGAGTAACAAATATGCGTTCATTCTTACCTTATGAATATCGTAATTTAGATGATATTCCATTTATTGAAACCGTAATTATTCATCCACCATTCATTACTTATTCTAAGCGGAATAAACGTGATGGGGTATTCCCAGAAACAAAACATAATCCAATCGAAGATTTGAAATTTGATTCTGAACAATGGTTCTGTTATCCAGCTAAAGTTGGAGATTTATTAGCATTTGTATATTTCAATGTAGCATTTATGGCTCAAGGGGTTGCTTTATGTAACTTATTTGAATTAGCAAGTGAAGAAGAATATCGTAATCGTAAACCAGATATCATCTATGTATACGGTTATGAAGATGGTAAGATGAATCAAAGTTTCTATCAAGATGATGAAAATGATATGATGGTAGCATTATTATCAGCAAGTGATGATTTTGATTACTTTGGTTATATGAAAAAAATGATGTTAACTTTACACAATGTTCGTAAGATCAATCAACGTCAATTACCTATCCATGGAGCGATGGTTAAAATTACGTTACATTCTGGTGAAGTTAAAAATATAGTAGTTATGGGTGACAGTGGCGCTGGTAAATCAGAAACAATTGAACAAATTAAAGTATTTGGAGCAGCTTATATCCGTGATTTAGTAACTGTATATGATGATATGGGTGTTCTATTATTAGACGAAGAAGGTAAAGTTAAAACTTCTGGTACAGAAATTGGAGCATTTGTACGACTTGATGATTTAGATGCAGGGTATAGTTTTAAAGAATTAGACCGTTCTGTTTTTATGAATCCAGATAAAGTAAATGCGCGAATCGTAATACCAATCACTGATTATAAAGATGTTGTTGCGCATCATGATGTTGACTTCTTCCTATATGCAAATAACTATGAAGAGGGTGGCGAATCATTAAGTTTCTTTGATGATGTAAATAGTGCTTTAGATGTATTTAGAGCAGGAAATCGTATGGCTAAAGGAACTACTACTGAATACGGTTTAGTAGGCAGCTATTTTGCTAATCCATTTGGACCAGTACAACGTGAAGAACAAACTGAAGTTATTTTAGTTGATTATTTCAATAGAATGTTTAAACAAGGGGTTAAAGTAGGACAATTAAGAACACGTTTAGGAATTAAAGGAAACGAACATAAAGGTCCTCAAGAAGCAGCTACGGCAATTCTTAAATATATTACTGGTGAAGATGAATTAAAACAATTAGAAGAAGAATAAATCTTAGATAAATGGTACATCCCGTGTCTGCTTGACGAGGGATGTACCACGATACTAAGATTTTTTTGTTTATCCTCACGGAGCAGTTCTTTTTTTTATAAGGGTGAATATGGTTTGATGAGGGGATCAAAGTGAAAAAGTATAAACTACTTCTAATTATTTTAGTTCTAGTTATTACCTTGATAATATTATCAATTAAACCAACTAATCAAATCGTTTTATACAACTATCATCCTGTCATTGAAATATCTAATAAATTCGATCCTCAGGCTAATATTCAAAAAGTTATTGGCGGCTCAATTAGTGACGTTAATGTAGATACTAGTAAGATTGATTTTAGTAAAGTCGGTAAATATCCGATTACGTATATTTATAATAACATCAAAACTACGATTACGATTGAACTTCAGGATACTTTAAAGCCAAATGTTGAAGTACAGGAAGTTACTGTTGATCTTGGAATGAAGATAACTGCTCGGGATGTAGTAAAAGATATTTATGATAATTCTCGGACAACAGTTAAATTCAAAAAAGATTATCAATTTGATCATGTAGGGGATTACGAAGTTGAAGTATCGATATGTCGGGCTAACAGTAACTGTGTAACCAAAAAAACAGTCGTGCATGTGTTACCTAAAGATACGACTCCGCCAGAAATATTAGGAATTCGTAATTTAAGTGTTTTAAAAGATAGTGATATTGATCTTCTATCAAGTGTCAGTGTTAAAGACAATCAAGATGATAATCCAACTTTAACAATTGATAGTTCTAATTTGGACATTTCTAAAGTAGGTGATTATCAAATTGTATATTTTGCTAAAGATCGTTCTGGGAATATGACAAAAGAAACATGTATTGTTAGCGTTGTTGAAAATAAGACAATAGGAAGTTTTGAGCCTAGTGATGAGAAGGTAGTATATTTAACATTTGATGATGGTCCATCGATGAACACCCAAAAGGTTTTAGATATTTTAGCGGTTTACGATGCTAAAGCAACTTTTTTTGTAACAGGAACCAATGAAAATTATTATGATTTAATAAAAAAAGCTCATGACCAAGGTCATACGATTGGATTACACACTTATATTCATGAATATGATCAAATATATAACTCGTCATCAGCATATTTTTCAGATTTAAAAAAAATTGAAGATCTTGTATATAGTCAAATTGGAAGTGTGCCTAAATATATTCGTTTTCCTGGTGGCAGTAGTAATCAGGTTTCTAAGAAATACTGTCATAAGATTATGAGTAAATTGACTAAAGAAGTAGTAAATCGCGGTTATCAATATTACGATTGGAATGAGGATAGTGAAGATGGCTCGGGACAATTATCAGTAAAACAATTGATTAAAAATGCTACAGCATCGACTGAGAAAAATATTATGTTATTGTTTCATGATGCTAATGGAAAAGAGAATTCTTTAAAAGCAATTGGGCCTGTAATTCAATATTACCAAAATAAAGGTTACGTATTTAAAGGAATAGATGATAGTTCTTTTGTCGTACACCATAGTGTAAATAATTAGAATTCCTAAAGGAATTCTTTTTTGTTTTAAACATATACTGTATTGGTGATTAGATGAAAGAAAAATTAATTAAATATAGTTATTATTTGATGATAATAATTATGATTGTAATAGCTACATATGTGTTAATAAACTGGCTGATTCCGCTTTTTTTTAGTTGCTTGATTGTTTTGGTACTGCAGCCGCTATTAGCTAAAGAAATTAAATTATTAAAGATTGAAAATATTTTTCTTTCAAAATGTTTGATTGTATTTAATTATCTTCTTTTTATTGGTGTAATTATTGCCATGATTATATTTGCTGTAATTCAAATATACACGGTATTAGAGTTATTGCCTAATTATCTTGAAAATTTATATCAGTTATTTAGTCAAAACCATTATATAATTGATGCAACAAAGTACTTAGATGTTATTTACAGTGGATCAATGAGCATAGTTGAAAGTATTTCTACTGGCTTTATTACTGGTTTAATTGCTTTTATTATGAAAATACCAAGTATTTTATTTGATTTAATATTTGTTGTTATTACTTCATTATTTATTCTTCTAGATTATTCTAGAATTGAAAGACTGGTAGTTAAACGATATGAAATGGTGGCACTTATAATAGATACAATTAAAGAAGTATTAAGTAATTTATTTAAAGCTTATTTTATAATTATGATCATTACGTTTGGAGAATTATGGCTAGGATTTAAAATAATAGGGATTAATCATAGTATAATGCTGGCTTGCATAATAGCAATTTTTGATTTTATGCCGGTTTTAGGATTAGATATGATCATGATTCCATGGATCATAATCAGTGCTCTGACAAATAAAATATATCTTGCAGGAGCATTACTTGTTATCTATATGATTATTGTAATAACAAAAAATATTTTGGAACCAAAATTGATTGCTAAAAATCTTGGAGTAACTCCAGTTCTTTCATTAGTTGGGATGTATTTAGGAATGAAAGTTATGGGTGTAATAGGTTTGATTATTGTGCCGACATTATTAATGGTGATTATCCAAATTCTCAAAGTCAAATATCAATTAAAAAATAAGGTAGAGATTCAAAAATCTTAAAGAAGGTAATGTATAAATTATCAGCTTTTTCATATACTTGCTAGTAGGTGAGAAAATGAAAATAGAAAATACAGAACTTAATTTACATCTTAAAGACAGTGACCAGCGCTTGTTTGAAGGATGGTATTTCAAAATTGTTGATTGTAAAATTTCTTTAGCAATTATTGTCGGGATTAGTAAGACAATTGAAAAATCTTGTGCATTTATTCAAACTTTGGATACATATACAAACCAAAGTCAGATGATTGAATATAGTTTAGATGATTTCCAGTGGGGAAAAGATCCCTTTTACATTAGAATTAAAAATAATTTTTTTACTAAAGAACAAATTATTTTGGATCTTGATAATGGGCTAGTTGATATTCAAGGAAACTTGAAAAATAGTCAGTATACTAAACTAGAAACAACATGTTATGCTCCAACGATTATGGGACCTTTTCATTATTTACCATTTTTAGAATGTAATCATGCAATAATAAGTCTGCGACATCATATTACTGGGAGCTTAAAAGTAAATAATCAGAAATTTCAGATAATTGGTGATGGCTATATTGAAAAGGACTGGGGACGTTCATTTCCACAAGATTATTTATGGTTACAATCAAATAGCTGTAAAGAAGAAGAGGCAAGTTTATTTTTATCAATTGCTAAGATTCCACTATTAGCGTGTAGTTTTCAAGGATTGATCATGAACTTATTAGTAGATGATCAACAAATTCGAGTAGCAACTTATTATGGAGCAAGAGTAAAAGATATGTTTACGCGGGAAGGATATCATTATTTAATTATTAGTCAACATCCTCATACATTTTATTTGAAAATAAAAGCAGGACATCGTTTTGAATTAAAATCACCACAATCAGGAAAGATGAATGGTTATGTTGAAGAAAGTCTTAATGCTTTAGCTGTTTTATTAGTTTATAAAAAGAATAAAAAAGTTGCTAAGTTTAATTTTATTAATTGTGGCTTTGAATTGTTTGGAAATTGGTTATAAGATGATTAATTATCATCTTTTTTTATTTGTCGTGGTACAATATGAGTATATAATAATGAGTTATTTGGATAAGGGAGAAAATAATGGAAACAATAATAACAGAACGGTTGATTTTAAGAAGTCCCGATAATAATGATGCTCAAACTCTTTTAAAGATTCATAATGATATGGCAACGTTAAAGTTTAATGCGATGACGAAATATGAATTTGCTGAGATGATTAGAGATATTGAGAGGGAACATGATATGATGTATTGCATAGAACTAAAAAATTCTAATAATGTTATTGGTGCTGTGTTTATAAATCCTGATCGTTTAAGATATCGTGTAAATGCTCTCAGTTTATCATATTATTTAGACTGTAGGTATTATCGTAATGGCTATATGTATGAAGCTCTGCAAGCTATTATTATAAAATTGTTTGAGCAAGAGATTGATATTATTAGTGCTCGAGTGTTTAAAGAAAATACTGCTTCTGCAAGGTTGTTAGAAAAACTAGGATTTCAGTATGAAGGTTGTCTTCGTATGGGGGTAACCGGTTATCAAGAGATTGTTCATGATGATTTCTTTTACTCAATTTTAAAAGATGAGGTAAATTTGACAGTATAAAATTTCATTGCTATAATAAAAAAAGATTAGCGTTGATACATTCAGCGCTTTTATTATGAAAAGAGGAGGAAAATTATGTTAAAAGTATGGGTTGTTGGTTCCAATGGCCAAATCGGAACAGCAATTAATGAAGTAATTGAACCATTAGAAATAGAAGTTTTAAATACAGATCAAGATGAATTAGATATTACTAATACAGATGATGTGATTAGTTTTGGAGAAATCAATCGACCGGATATTATCATTAATTGTGCTGCGATTACCGATGTTTATAAGTGTGAAAGGAATCGTGATCAAGCTTTTCGGGTCAATGCTTTAGGACCACGAAATTTGTGTATTGTAGCTCGAAAAATTGGAGCTAAAGTAGTTCAAATTTCAACTGATGATGTTTTTGATGGTAAAAGTGATACACCATATAACGAGTTTGATGTGGCGAAACCGAAAACAGTGTATGGCTGTTCAAAAAAAGCAGGAGAAGACTATGTTAAAGAATTTACGCATAAACATTTTATTATTCGAAGTAATTGGATTTATGGACAAAATGGTACAAATTTTGTTAATGAGTTTATAGCTAAAAGTAAAAAAGAAGATTTTTTAAATGTTGCAAATGATCAATTTGGGTCACCAACTAGTGCTAAAGATCTTGCTCGAGCAATTCTATATTTAATGGAAACTAGTGAATACGGAACATATCATATTACTTGTAAAGGTGTGTGTAGTCGTTATGAGTTTGCTAAAGAAATCAGTAAACAAATTAATAGTCATGTGATGATTACGCCAGTTTCAACAAAAGAGATGGCTGATGAGGTGGTTCGTCCATCATATGTCGTACTAGATAATTTTATTTTACGTTTAGTCAATGGGTATCAAATGCCAACTTGGCAAGAGTCGTTACAAGAATATATAAAAGAAATCAAGGAGGATTAGGATGGCATTAAAGAAAGCGAAGAAAAAAATTGGTTTAACTACAAAAATATTTATTGCCTTGATAGCGGGGGCAATTTTAGGAATAATACTATTTAACTTACCCGCTGGTTCAGTTCGGGATGATATTGTTATTGATGGTATTTTATATGTGATTGGACAAGGCTTTATTAAATTGATGAAGATGCTTGTAGTGCCGTTAGTTTTTTGTTCTTTGGTATGTGGAAGCATGGCAATCGGAGATACAAAAAAACTTGGTTCAGTAGGCGTTAGAACGATTGTTTTTTATCTTTTTACAACAGCGTTAGCAATCACAGTAGCTTTATTGATTGGTAATTTGATAAATCCTGGACTTGGATTAGATATGTCAGCTGTTCAATCAACTGCTGCAAATGTAGGGACAACAGAATCTACAACACTTGTTGAAACACTTTTAAACATTATTCCAGATAATCCAATTAGTGCATTATCAAATGGCAATATGCTTCAAATTATTGTTTTTGCTTTATTAGTTGGCGTTATTTTAGCTAAGTTAGGTGAACGTGCTGAAGTGGTTGGTAACTTTTTCAGTCAGTTTAATGATATTATGATGGAGATGACTATGATGATTATGGCAATTGCACCATTAGGAGTATTTTGTTTAATTGCAAGGACTTTTGCGGGAATAGGATTTGGTGCTTTTTTACCATTAGGTAAGTATATGATTGCTGTCTTGATAGCATTGGCGGTTCAGTGTTTATTTGTATATTTAGGCTTACTCAAATTATTTACGGGATTAAACCCGATTAAATTTATTAAAAACTTTTTTCCGGTTATGGCTTTTGCTTTTTCAACTGCCACTTCAAATGCGACCATCCCTTTATCAATAGATACGTTAGCTAAAAAAATGGGAGTTTCAAAGAGAATTTCCTCATTTACAATTCCTTTAGGGGCTACGATCAATATGGATGGTACGGCAATCATGCAGGGAGTGGCAGTCGTCTTTGCGGCACAAGCCTTTGGAATCAATCTAGATCTAACAGATTACATAACCGTAATTGGAACAGCTACATTAGCTTCAATTGGGACAGCGGGAATTCCAAGTGTTGGATTAGTTACTTTAACGATGGTATTTAATTCAGTTGGGTTGCCAGTGGAAGCGATTGGGATGATCATGGGAATTGACCGTATTTTAGATATGACACGAACAGCAGTTAACATTACAGGTGATGCTGTTTGTACAACAATTGTGGCACATCAAAATAAAGCAATCAATCGTAATATTTTTGATAATAGTGATATAAAAAGAGTTAGTGAATAGTTTGTAATAATCATGTATAATAAAAGGTGAAGATAGGATCTTCATCTTTTATTTTGGAGGATATTATGAATAAGTTATCTGGTTTGAAAACAGACTGTTGTGGTTGTAGAGGATTTTGTTGTCGAGCACTATTCTTTTTTAAAAGTGATGGTTTTCCTTATGATAAACCAGCAAAAAGAAATTGTAAAAATTTATTAGCAGATTATCGTTGCAAAATACATGACCAGCTAGAAATTGTAAATTATTATGGTTGTATAAACTACGATTGTCTTGGAGCGGGACAAAAGACAGCCCTGTTCAAAGAAGATGACCAGCTTCTATTTGAAGTATTTGAAGTTATGGTACAGCTGCATGAAATTTTATGGTATTTATATGTTGGTAAAAATTTTGTACAAAGTCAACGATTAAATGAACAGCTCGAAACATATTATCAGATGATTGAATCATTAACTTATTTAGATGCCGAAGAAATCCTTGCACTTGACTTAAATAAGTATCGGCAATTAGTAAATCCTTTATTACAGGAAGTCTATTGTCAAATGAATAAAGATATTCAAATTAAACCATTGCAAGCTAGAAAAACAGTACTGAATCGTGCTGATTTTATGGGTTGTGATTTACATGAAAAAGATTTACGTGGACAAGATTTTAAGGGGGCCTTTTTAATTGGGGCAAATTTGTCTAATTGTGATTTATGTGGTGTTAATTTTTTAGGAAGTGATGTAAGAAAGATGGATATTAGAAATAGTGATTTATCAAAAAGTCTATTTCTAACACCAGCTCAAATAAGTGCATGTGTTATTAATCGGTACACAAAATTGCCGGAATATATAGGCTATTAGTAAATTTGTAAGAGGGAGAAGATAAAGATGGACAGAGTAGGAATTAAATTATGGGCTAAAGAAAAAACACGATCGAATAAATGGAATATTTGGAAAGGTTTTTTAGCTATATTTGCGGCTTCACTAGGACTTTCTTTTATTGCTTTATTACTATTTTCAGTAATGATCGACATTGGGGGAAGCAGTTATTATGATACTTTTACTTTTATGGATCTAGCTGTGACAGTGGGAGTATTTGCTTTATATTTTTTAGTAATTGGTTTTTCAGTCAATATATATCGTTATATCAAAAAAATTGTGCAGGAGGATATTGCTGATCTTAATGAATTGAGAGCACCTATAGGGCAATATTTTAAACAGGGATTTGGTGTTCTGGCTGTTGGACTTATTTGTGTTTTAGGAACATTGGCATTTGTTGTTCCAGGAATTATTTTGGGATTAGGGTTATCAATGACACCTTATCTTTTAGCAAATTATCCTAGTTTATCAATTTTTGAAGCAATTACAACAAGCTGGAAAATGATGCAAGGAAAGAAAATGAAATGTTTTGTCTTATTTTTTAGTTTTTATGGCTGGATTTTATTAAGTACAGTAACACTGGGAATATTATTTATTTGGTTATTGCCATATATGACATTAACATTTAATAAATTCTTTTTAGAAAACGAGAATGAATTTTATGGTGTAGTTAACAGTAACAATAATGTAAGTAGTAATGATATTGAAGAGTTTGCTTTATTAAATAATTTGAAACTTGATACACGTAATAATGTATATGGAATGTTTAATGATTATCCAGTAGTAGTGATGTTTGGGAGTGCTAACAATGACCTAATTATTACAATCGATACTATTGGGGAAGATCGAACTGCTCTAGATGAATATTTTAATAATTTAAGAACAATATTAACAAACATTAAAACTATTAATTATAGTAATGGAACAATTACCTTAAGTGCTTTGCGAAGTGAGGAATTACATGAAGTATATGAGATTTTAAATCGAATTACTTTAAAGTTAAGAGATCTGGGCTTCCTTCCAAGTTGTGGAACTTGTCATATTAATAAACCAACTTCATTCTATGAGTATCATGGTCAATTGATGAATATGTGTGATGACTGTAGAGATGCAATCAGTACCCAAGCTGAAGAAATCGTTGAGGACAGTAGCCGAGGAATCATTGGTGCTGTGGCTGGTGCTCTAATTGGTGGTGTGCTTTGGGCATTGGTGTATCAAATCGGTTTTATCGTCGCATTCTTAGGTTATTTAATTGTTTTTTTAGCGATAAATGGTTATCAGCGAATGGCTGGTAAAATTTCTAAAAAAGGATTAATAATTTCAATTATTTGTAGCGTTTTGGTACTGTTTTTTGCAGAATCAATCAGCTTAGGGCTAAAAATTAAAGATCTGATGCAATTACAAAGTATTTTTACTGCATTTTCATATATTCCTTACTTCCTTTCATTCAGTGAAATCTTTGCTATTGTAGTTAGAGATATAGTCCTTGGATTAATCTTTATGGGATTAGGAAGCTGGCAATATATTTATAAGATTAAAAAGTCTTTGGATGAAGAAAATCTAAATAAACTCGATTAAACAGTTTCAGTAGAAACTGTTTTTTTGCACAAGTAGTCATAAATAAAAAAATGCATTACGTTTTTTTCATTGTTGATTTTAAAACAGTGAGTTTGTTCAACTCGGCGCATCATCCCTAGATGCTCATAGAAATGATAATTACAGCTTGTATCAGTGTATAAATAAAATCTATTGATTTGTTGTTCTTGCATATAACTAATCAGTAGATTAAATAATTCTTTTCCAAGACCTAATCCCCGATACTGTGCATCAATTGCAAAGAAAGATAGCTCGCCTTGATAGTCTTGATTAGTTTGTTGTAACAAAACTTTATCAATATTATTGACAGCCTTAAATATTTTAGCTGTTTTTCGTCCCTCTTTTCTTATTAAGAGATTAAAAATATTGAATCCTTGTTTAACCCTATATTTAAAGGGACATTTATGTGTTTTGATATTTTTTCCCATAATAATGCCAATAGGCTGTTCCTTTAGCAAGGCAACAAGCGTAAAAGTTTGATTGCTTAAACAGCTGCTTAAGAAAATTTTTGATAGTAATTTAGCTATTTTGGAAGTACAAAACTCATCATAGTGCCATGCTTCACGAATAATTTTTTCAATTGCTAAATAGTCTTTTTTAATAATTGGTCTAAAAATAATTTGATTTTTCATACTATTCTCCTTTATTTAATATATAATTATCATAAAGTCTACGGTTACTGTAAAGTCAAGGAGGAACATAATGTTAAAAAATGAATCATTAAAACTAACTACTGCACAATTTGCTAAATTACATAAAATTAATAAGCGAACGCTACATTACTATGATGAAATTGATTTATTTAAACCAAAATTTAAAGGTGAAAATAATTATCGATATTACGATTATTTTCAAAGTATTGAATTAGAAAATATTCTAATGCTAAAGCAGTTAGATATGAGTATCAGCGAAATTAAAAGTTATCTAAATAATCCTAATGTTAATGATTTTGTAAATATTGCTGATGATAAAATACTAAAAATAGAACAAGATATTCGTCGTTTAAAACAAAAAAAAAAGGTATTAGAGATAAAAAAGAATCAATTGTTGAAGAGTTCACGAGTTACTGATTTTGAAATCGAAATCGTTGAGCGCCAAGATGAATATTTATTAGTTTCAAATGAGCCTTTTGTTCAATATGATGTTAAAGAAATTTTAGAATATTTGCAGCAGGCTTGGAATATAGAACAATATAAAGTAGGGTGTGGCAGTTATATTAGTATTGATAAAATTAAAAATAATGATTTTGAACATTACGATGGTCTGTTTATTTCCCTTCAAAACAAGCGATATGGCAAAAACGTTTTATTACAATCTAAAGGAAAATATTTATGTGGTTATGTTAAAGGGGATTGGGATAAAATAGCTGTATTATATCGTAGTATGTTAAACTTTGCAAAAAAGGAAAACTTGAAATTAATAGGATATGCTTTTGAAAGAGGTCTCAATGAATTTGCAATCAATAGTATTGATGAGTATTTTACTGAAATATCAATTAAGATTAGTGAATAAACTAATCTTTTTTATATATAGTTTTAAACTATATATAACCCTATGTTTTAAGTATTTTTCAATAATAAAAAGATTTGTTATCCTATGTACACAAGGAGTGTGATAACATGAATAAAATACCGTATCGATATGATATAGTTGGAAGTTTTTTAAGAAGCGAGCGTTTAAAACATGCTCGTGAGAATTTCAATAATAATTTAATTAGTAAAAATGAATTAAAAAAAATTGAAAATGAAGAGATTTTAAAATTAGTAAAAAAAGAAGAGGCAGCTGGTTTAAAAGCTGTAAGTGATGGTGAATTTCGTCGGAGTTATTGGCATCTTGATTTTTTGGCAGGTTTAACAGGTGTTAAAAAAATTGAAGCTGAAAAATGGTCAGTTGATTTTAAAGGGGTTCAGCCCAAGGCGGCGACTTTAAAAATTATTGATAAAATTGATTTTGAAGATCATGAATTTTTAGAACATTTCGAATATTTAAATTCAATCATTGAAAATGGTGTAACAGCAAAAATGACGATTCCAGCACCAACGATGCTACATTTAATTGCCTGCGTTAGAACAAAAGAATATCAGCCAATTGCAAGATATCAGGATGATGAACAATTGATTGTAGATTTAGCTATGGCTTATCAAAAGATTATTCAGGCTTTTTATGATCGAGGATGTCGGTATTTACAGCTTGATGATACTTCATGGGGAGAATTTTGTTCAAAAGAAAAACGGGAGGAATATGCTAATTGTGGGATTGATGTAGGAGCACTGGTCAAAAAATATGTATATTTAATTAACTTATCGATTGTTAATAAGCCAGATGATATGAATATAACAATTCATATTTGTCGTGGTAACTTCAGATCAACTTGGTTTTCATCAGGGGGGTATGAACCAGTTGCTAAGGAATTATTTGGTAACTGTAAGGTAGATGAGTTTTTCTTAGAGTATGATAGTGATCGTTCAGGTGATTTTACACCACTTAGATTTATTAAAGATCAAGTAGTTGTTTTAGGATTAATTACATCAAAATTTTCAGAATTGGAAGATAAGGAAATGATAAAAGCAAGAATTAACGAAGCTAGTCAGTTTGTAGCTTTAGATCAATTATGCTTGAGTACCCAATGTGGCTTTGCATCAACTGAAGAAGGAAATAATTTAACTGAAGATCAGCAGTGGGCTAAAATTGCATTAGTCAAAGAAATTGCTGAAGAAGTGTGGGGAAAATAATGAAAACAGCAGTTATTGGATATCCAAGAATTGGATCAAATCGAGAATTAAAATTTGCTACAGAGCGGTATTTAAAGGGACAGATTGAACAAAGTGAGTTATTACAAATTGCCCAAAATTTAAGAAAAGAACATTGGGTTGAACAAGATAACCAAAAAATAGATTATATTTCTTCAAACGATTTTTCATTTTATGATAATGTTTTAGATACAGCCTATTTACTAAATATCATTCCTAAACGATATCAAGAATTACAATTGAATTCATTAGATCAATATTTTGCAATGGCACGAGGCTATCAAGGGGAAAATGGAGATGTTAAAGCTTTAGCAATGAAAAAATGGTTTAATACTAATTATCATTATTTAGTACCGGAAGTTGATGATCAAGTTGAAATTAGCTTAAATGGAACTAAGATTTTTGATGAGTTTCAAGAAGCACTTGATTTAGGGATTAAGACCAAACCAGTCATTGTTGGACCATATACTTTAATGAAATTATTACGTTTTACAGGGACACTAACTTATCAAGATATTCTTGATGATCTTATAAATGGGTATTTAGAGGTTATTAAGAAATTGAGGGATTTAGGTGCTTCATGGATTGAGGTTGATGAACCAGCACTAGTTTTTGATTTAAGTGATAAAGATATTATCTTGTTTAAAGAAATATATACTAAAATTTTAGATAATAAAGAGTCAGTAAAAATTTTATTACAGACATATTTTGGAGATATTCGTGACTGTTATCAAACAGTTTTAAATTTAGATTTTGATGGAATTGGATTAGATTTTATTGAAGGTAAGGAAAATTTAACTTTATTAGATCGTTACGGTTTTGATCAAAATAAAATCTTATTTGCAGGAGTAGTTAATGGTAAAAATATTTGGAAGAATGAATATGAAAAAACAGTTTCTTTAATTGAAAAAATAAAAAATAATGTCAATAAAATAGTTTTAAATACATCATGTTCCTTGATTCATGTCCCTTATACGATTGAAAATGAAAGGAATTTAGAGCAAATATATAAAAATAATTTTTCTTTTGCACAAGAAAAATTAAAAGAATTATTTCAATTAAAGGTAATTATGCGAATTGGAAAAGGACATAGTTATTATGTTGATAATTTAGCATTCTTTAAAGAGCCAAATAATCGTACTAATGAAGCAGTCCAAGCACGAATTGCAGCACTGAAAAAAGAAGACTTTATTCGCCTACCGGAATTTGAAGTACGTCGCCAAATTCAAAAAGAAAAATTTAAATTACCAATTTTACCAACTACAACAATTGGTTCATTTCCTCAAACCAAAGAAGTAAGAGCTAATCGCCGAGCTTATCGTAATGGTGACATTGATGAACAGACATATGCGGAATTTAATCATCAGATGATTAAAGAATGGATCAAGTATCAAGAAGAAATAGACTTAGATGTTTTAGTACATGGAGAATTTGAAAGAAATGATATGGTTGAATATTTTGGTGAGAATCTAGATGGATATTTATTTACTGAGAATGGCTGGGTACAATCATATGGTACTCGTTGTGTTAAACCGCCAGTTATTTGGGGTGATATTTCTCGAGTGCGCCCGCTAACAGTAGATTATGCAGTATATACACAAGCTCTAACTAAAAAACCTGTTAAAGGAATGTTGACCGGTCCAGTAACAATGTTAAACTGGTCATTTCCGCGGATTGATATTTCTTTGGCAGAAACAACTTTACAACTGGCACTTGCAATCAAAGACGAGGTTTTAGATCTTGAAAATCATGGCATTAAAATTATTCAAATTGATGAAGCAGCACTGAGAGAAAAATTGCCATTACGAAAAAGGGATTGGCAAAGTGAATATCTTGATTGGGCAATTCCAGCATATCGCTTAGTTCATAGTAGTGTTCAAGCAGATACACAAATTCATAGCCATATGTGTTACAGTGAATTTGATGATATTATTCAAGCAATTGAAGATATGGATAGTGATGTTATTTCTTTTGAAGCTTCACGTTCTGATCTAACATTGATCGATACTTTAAATAGAGTTAATTTTAAAACTGAGATCGGGCCAGGAGTCTATGATATTCATTCTCCAAGAATTCCTAGTGTTGAAGAATTAGAAAGAGTTTTAACTTCGATGCTTGAAAAATTGTCTGCCAGCAAATTATGGATCAATCCAGATTGTGGCTTAAAGACCCGAGCTTATCCAGAAACTTTAGCTAGTTTAAAAAATATGGTCGAAGCAACTAAAAATATTCGTGCCAAACTTCAATAACTGAGTAAATAGTGTTAGAATAAGGCCAAAGGAAGTGAAGAAAATGACATTACAACAATTACGCTATGTGATTACGGTAGCTCAAAAAGGCTCAATTAGTGAAGCAGCTAAAGAATTATTTATTTCACAGCCTAGTTTATCTAATGCAATTAAAGAATTAGAGAAAGAGATGAAAATTATCATTTTCTCACGAACTAATAAGGGTATCATAATAAGTGATGAAGGATTGGAATTTTTAGGATATGCGCGTCAGGTTCTTGAACAAGCAGAACTTTTAGAAAATCGATATTTAGAAACAAAAAGTACTAAAAAGCGCTTTAATATTTCAACTCAGCATTATTCTTTTGCTGTTAATGCTTTTGTTGATTTAGTAAAAAAATATAGCGATAACGAATATGAATTTACAATTAGGGAAACTCGCACATATGAAATAATTGAAAATTCATATTCGTTATCGCT